>CEAG01043022.1_pt1 | contig 17386 bp, 17 predicted proteins | sample 554891 | NCBI WGS metagenome assembly CEAG01 (sample SAMEA3182116, study PRJEB8094) | gut metagenome | biome: human; feature: gut; material: Stool; isolation source: human stools | place: Canada | collected 2014-02-25
GGAACCATACCTAAAAAATATTAACACAATTATGAAAAAGGTGTTAACATGAAGCCAGAGATCGGTCATAGCCGCAGTATGGCATAAGCTGTCGGCGGCTGAAATCAAAAGGAGGTTTCTGGTATGATTAGTTTCTTACTGTGTCTGGCACTTCTGATCGTAGGCTACTTTGTCTATGGTAAGATCGTGGACAACACGTTCGGACCGGACGACCGCGAAACTCCTGCTGTGCGCATCAACGATGGCGTTGACTACGTTGTGATGCCCCAGTGGAAGCTGTTCCTCGTCCAGCTGCTGAACATTGCAGGTCTGGGCCCCATCTTTGGTGCACTGCAGGGTGCTCTGTGGGGTCCCGTGGTGTTCCTGTGGATCACCTTCGGCACCATCTTTGCCGGCGGCGTACATGACTACTTCTCCGGTATGATGAGCGAGCGCAATGAGGGCGCTTCCATCGCCGAGGTCACCGGCCGCTATCTGGGCCCCGTGATGCAGAACATCATGCGTGTGTTCTCTGTGGTGCTGCTGATCATGGTCGGTACCGTGTTCGCAGTCGGCCCCGCAGGCCTGATCGTTACCCTGTGCAAGAACGGCGGTATGTCCGGTCTGCTGACCACCACTCTGTTCTGGCTGATCATCATTCTGGTGTACTACTTCATCGCAACCTTTATCTCCATTGATGCCATCATCGGTAAGATCTACCCTGTGTTCGGCATCTGCCTGATCATCATGGCTGTGGGCGTTATTTTTGGTATCTTCACCAACCCCGCCTACACCATCCCCGAGATCTGGGCAAACTTCAGCAATATGCACCCCTCCAACACTCCTATCTGGAGCTTCATGTTCATCACCGTTGCCTGTGGTGCTATTTCCGGTTTCCACTCCACCCAGTCGCCTTTGATGGCTCGCTGCATGAAGAGTGAGAAGCAGGGTCACTTCGTATTCTACGGTGCAATGGTCAGCGAGGGCATCATCGCTCTGATCTGGGCTGCTGCCGGCTGCGCACTGTACACCATCACCGATGGCAAGATGGTCGGTCTGGCCGAGGCTCTGGCTGCCGGTCAGTCTGCCGCTATCTACGACGTCTGCCTCAAGACCATGGGTAAGGTTGGCGTGGCACTGGCTATGATCGGTGTCGTTATCTGCCCCATCACCTCTGGTGATACTGCATTCCGTTCCGCTCGTCTGACTCTGGCCGACTGGCTCAAGATCGATCAGGACAGCTACGCAAACCGCCTGAAGCTGTGTGTCCCCGTGCTGGGCGTTGGTGCTTTCCTTGGCATCGGCAACGCACTGGGCTTCATCAACTACACCGTCATCTGGCGTTACTTCAGCTGGACCAACCAGACGCTGGCTATGATCGTCCTGTGGGCTGCTTCCATGTACCTGTTCAAGGAGAAGAAGAACTTCTGGATCACCGCCGTGCCTGCAACCTTCATGAGCGCTGTGTCATGCACCTACTTCGTGCTGGCTCCCGAGTGCCTGGGCAAGATGATCAACACCTATGCGGACGGCAAGCTGGTGGCTTACAACACCGCCGTTGCTTACCCCATCGGCATCGTCTTTGCCATCGCAATGCTGGCTCTGTTCCTCCATGCTACCAAGAAGAGCTCTACTTCCAAGGCATAAGGAACTGACGGCTCCATATTTCCGTAAGTAACTTGCGCCCGCCGCTGCCTGACCGTACAGCGGCGGGCGCTGTTTTTTGAAAAAATCAGGGCTTGCAATTGCCCCCGTCCCGTGGGAAAATAGGGGCGTAGAATTTAAAGCAAAGAAGGGAACTACCCATGATTTTCAAACCCGCACAGCTGGGCATGGCAAAGCTTGACCCGCAGGAGCTGGAGGCAGACAAAAAAGCCTGCCGGAAGATCGGCCCCTGCGGCGTAGGCAAAAAGGCGCTGTACCTGAACAGCTTTTACATCGACCGCCGCTATTATCTGCCCTACGGCAGCATCACCCGGGTGTTCAAGCGGGTGGCTATGAGCTCCGGCGGCTTTTCCGGCAAGGGCGTGTTTGCCTCCATGGCGTATCTGGTGGTGGAGTACGACGGCGGCAAGCAAAAGCAGTGCAACTTCAAGGACGAGCGGGACGTGGACGCCCTGCTGGAAGTGCTTGCCAAGGAGCAGCCGCAGCTGCATCTGCTGAGTGCCGCCGGAGAGCAGGCGCTGGAGAAAAAGGCCGCTGAAAAGGCCGCCCGCAAGCTGCCGGAGCTTTCCGAGGACGCGCAGCACAGCCTTACCGTGCTGCGCCGGGCAAAGGAGTATCTGGACGCAAAGCCGGAGCTTTCCGCCGAGCTGAGCGCTGCCCAGCGCCGCAAGCGTGCGCAGCTGCAAAGCAAACCGGTGTACCGCTATGTGGCGCTGGCCATCTTTGTGCTGGGTGTTGCGGCGGCGGCCTACGGTCTGTACTCCGTGTTCAGCCACACCGGCAGCTACGGCGTGTACTTTGCGCTGTTCGGCTTTGCGGCTATCTTCCTGTTTTCCAGCTACAATATGCTGCCCACCGCCCACAATAACAACAACGCCATCATGAAGCGTGCGGACAAGGCGGAAGCCGCCATGGCGGAGTATGTCAAGCACTACCCCCACGGCGCATTCCCGGTGGCAAGCTGGTACGCCCACCCCATCGTGCTCAAGCGGATGATGGACGCTATCGAGGAAGGCAACGCCGTCACCGTGCCGGAAGCACTGGATGCGGTGAAGGCGCGCCTGAAGAGCCTGAACGCGGACGTGCAGGTGGAGCAGGAGGAATACGACGAGGTGGTGGTCATCAAGGCCCTGTTCCTCAACCACGATTATCAGTAAAACCTTGTGATGACACAAAGCCGGACAGTCCGTAGACTGTCCGGCTTTGTGCTTTTTCACGGGAAACTTTTCCGTTATACCAAAAGGCGCCCCCTTGAGGGCCGACTTTCCCCGCGCCGGGGGAAGATGTCACCGCAGGTGACAAAAGGGGGAATCTGGCGCATTAGCGCCTGAGGGGGGGTAAATCAGCGTCTCCATCAGCAGCGGGTCGTGGGGATGGGCGTACTTCTGCTTGGCGATCTCGATGAAGGACTGCACCTCCAGCCGGGGCGCGTGGCGCATGGCGGCGATCTCCACCGTCACCGGGGGAAAATCCAGCAGCGGCACCTTGACGATGCCCGGGATCACCGCCGTGGACAGGCAGGGCACGATAGACATGGCAGTGCCCATCTGGATCATGATCAGCGCGCCCTCAAAGCTGGGAGAGATCTTGCTGCAATCCACCCCCACCTGCGCCAGCTGCTCCAGCGAAGGTCCCTGACAGGCGGACAGAAAGTTGTCGAACGCGCCGGAGGATACCACGCTCTGCCCTTTCAGGTCGGCCAGATGCAGCGCCCACCGGTCAGCAAGGGGAGAGTTGGGGTTCATCAGCACATGGTACCCCAGCGAGAACAGGGGCGTAAAGGAGATATCCCGGTCGCGGGAGTGCTCGGTGGCGTAGAAAAAGCCGATGTCCAGCTGCCCGGAGCGCAGCTGTTCCAGCGGGCGGCGGTTGTCCTGCGGCACAACGTCCACGCAGGCGTTGGGGAACTGGTGCTGGAACTCGGCAAGAATGCTGGAAAAAGTGCCGTAGTCGAACAGCTGCCGCAGACCCACCGTCAGGCGGGAGCGGTCGGCTTCCTGAATATCCTGCGCCTTTTTCAGCGCCTGCCTGCCAAAACTGGTCATCTGCACCATGTCCAGATAAAAGGATTGCCCGGCGGCGGTCAGCTTGGTGCGGCGGGTGGTGCGCTCAAACAGGTGCAGCCCGGTCTCCTTTTCCAGCGCGTTGATCTGGTAGGTGATGGCGGGCTGGGTGGTGAACAGCCGCTCGGCGGCGGCGCTGAAATTCAGCTCCTCCGCTACGGCAATAAAGCACTCCAACTGGTAAATCGTCATAGAACGGCGCGCCTCCTTGTGTGAAAAGCTGGTCATCTTTATTATACAGGATTCCACACAGGCCGTAAAGAGAAAGTAATTTATAAAGAGATTTGATAAATGAGGATGCAAATTTGTATTTCACACTGGAACGAAACTTTGCTATAATCGTATCAATGTTCAAAATGCACGAAGGAACAGGAAAAACGCAAAAAAGAAGAGAAAAGAAAAAGAAAGGCGAACCTTATGGCTAAGATCTCTCGTCGCAACTTTATGCGCGGTGCCGCTGTGGGCACCATGGGCGCAGCTGCTGCCGGTCTGCTGACCGCCTGCGGCAACTCCGCTTCCAGCACCACCAGTGCTCCCGCTTCCTCCGCAGCTTCCTCTGCTGCTTCCTCCGCTGTGACCAAGCCCTCCTCCCCGGTGGACGGCAAGTACGTCACCAAGGCTATGGGTCACGAAAGCTGGGTGCACGTAGCTACCACCTTCTTTGATGGCAAGATCACTGCCTGTGAGGTGCTGTCTCACGAGGAGACCATCGGCATCGGCAACTACGCCTGCTCCCGCATCCCTGCCGCTATCGTAGAGCACCAGAGCGTCAACGTGCCCAACCTGCGCGGCTCCTCCATCACCTCCATGGCTGTCAAGGCAGCCGTGAAGGAAGCCATCGAGCTGGCCGGCTATAACGTGGACGACTTCTCCAAGGAAGTCACCATTGCAGCTTCCAACGAGGTCATCGAGGAAGAGGCTGATGTCGTCATCATGGGTGCCGGCACCTCCGGCCTGACCTGCGCCTGCCGCCTGCTGGAGGCCGGCTACAGCGTCATTCTGGTGGAGAAGCGCGATATCCCCGGCGGCTCCATGTCCATGACCTACGGCGGCGTTGCCACCGCAGGCTCCAAGCTGCAGTACAACTACGATGTGGACGGCAGCTTCCGCAGCTCTGCCATGGGCACGCTGGAGGGCATGATGAACTTCTGGCAGACCATGGAGAAGTACCACCGCACCGAGTTCTTCAACGGTGAAATGCCCTACATGACCAAGCAGTACACTGTCGCCGGCGATCTGGTGGACTGGATGGCAGGCATCGGCATCGGCTTCAACACCATGGGCAACTACGAAAGCGCTACCCAGTACGGCGCTTCCACCCCGTATCTGGCACCCGGCTGCTACGAGGGCGGCGCAGGCTACGCCATGATGTTCATGGCACAGCGCGTGGAAAAGTACGAGAAGGGCAAGATCATCTACTCCACCAGCGTCACCGACCTGATCAAGGACGAGAGCGGCCGTGTTGTGGGCTTCCACGCCAAGGGCGAGAACGGCGCAAGCTACACCCTGCGCGGCAAGGCGGTCTGCCTTGCTTCCGGCGGCTTTGCCAAGAACCCCGAAATGCTGAAGAAGTACAGCCCCGACTACGCCGACTTCTTCTTCAACTGCGCCTCCAGCATGACCGGCGAGGGCATCCAGATGGGTATCGATGCCGGCGGCTATGTGGAGTGCGAGAACCGCGCTCTGCCCGCCTTCCTGTCCAGCTACAAGAGCAAGTTCGAGCTGGCCTTCATCCACCAGTCTGCCCCCGGCATCATGGTCAACATCAAGGGCGACAACATCGGCAACATCGTCTCCGATAACCACTACACCATGGCCAAGGCAAAGCTGAACAAGGACAACGGCGATACCTTCTACTATGTGTTCGACGAGTCCTCTGCCGTCAAGCTGCGCGACAGCGAGTCCTACGGCTTCAACGGTTACGTTGCTATGTTCGAGAAGGGCGAGGCTGTGCACTACGACAGCGTGGAGAAGGCCTCTGAGGAGCTGAACCTGCCCAATCTGGCAGACGCCATCGAGGCCAACAACGCCGCCGCTCTGGCTGGCGAGCCCGATGAGTTCGGCCGCCGCAACTGCCCCTACATCGAGACCCGCGACGGTCTGTGGGCCATCCGCGTTGACCCCACCTTCTACCTGACCACCGCAGGTCTGGCCATCGACACCGATTGCCACGTCCTGACCGAGGACAAGAAGGCCATCCCCGGCCTGTACGCTGCCGGCGACGTCTGCGGCTCCATCGAGGAGAAGGACGCCAAGCAGTACGGCATGGGCTTCGACGCCGCTCTGACCTACGGCTACATCATGGGCGAGACCCTGAAGAAGGAGATCTGAGCTGCGCTCTGCCCCCCTGACAAAAGCATAAATAAAGGGCTGCTGCACAAACCGTGCAGCAGCCCTTTTTATATCATATTTCCTTTTACGCCGCCGCGGGCTTGCGGAAGATGGCCATTGCACGCTTGTAGCAGCTGGCAAAATAGGCGATCTCCGCCAGTGCGGTCAGGATCCAGCTGCACGGGTACAGCAGGTACAGCGCCGGGATGGTGTGGAAGTGGGCAAAGATGGTGTACACCCAGATCACCCGGAATACGCACGAGCCCAGCACCACGATGACGGTGGGCACCACCGTCTTGCCCAGCCCGCGGGAGGCGGCGATGGTGCAGTCCATAAAGGCGGAGACGCAGTAGGCAAAGGCCATCACAGCCACCCGCTTCATGCCGGCGTCAATAACGGCGGCTTCGGTGGTGAACAGCGCAAGGAAGGACGGCCCGCAGAAGAACAGCGCCGCACCCAGCACAAGCCCCACGCCGAAGGAGTAGCCCAGACTGATGAAGTAGCTCTTCTTCACACGGTCAGGCCGTCCCGCGCCGTAGTTCTGGCTCATAAAGCTGGCGCAGGCCATGTAGAAGGCCGCCATGCAATCATAAATCAGGCCGTCTGCATTGGCGGCGGCGCTGTTGCCCTTGACCATCAAAGAGTCGAAGGAGTTGACACCTGCCTGAATGAACAGGTTGGCAATGGCAAAAATAGCGTTCTGCAGCCCGGCGGGCACGCCCAGCGCAAGGATGCTCTTGGCCTGCACAGGGTCCAGCTGCAATCTGTGCGGGTCCAGCGCATAGCAGTCCTGCACCCGGGTCAGCGCCCGCAGGATCAGAAATGCGGAAACGCATTGGCTGATGGCACTGGCCAGCGCCACGCCTACCACGCTCAGATCGCACACGATAACAAAGAACAGGTTCAGCAGAATGTTCAGCGCACCGGCAATAGAAAGGTAGAGCAGCGGCTTTTTGGTGTCGCCGATGGAGCTGAACACCGCGTTGCCGAAGTTGTACAGCGCCAGCGCCGGCATACCCAGAAAATACACCCGCAGATACAAGATCGCGCCGGGCAGCAGATCCTCCTTGGTGTTCAGCAGCCGCAGCATGGCGGGGGAGCCCAGCAGACCGATGAGCAGCAACGCCACACCGGCAACGGCGCTGATGATGGCCGCCGAGTGGACGGTCTTTTCCACGTCCTTGGGGTGGCGCGCGCCGTAAAAACGCGCCACCAGCACATTGATGCCGTTGCTCAGACCAATGAGAAAGCCGGTGAACAGGGTCACCAGCGTGCTGGTGGAGCCCACAGCGCCCAGCGCCGTGGAACCGGCAAAGCGCCCCACCACCGCCACGTCCGACATATTGAACAGCACCTGCAGCAGGTTGGAAAGCGCCAGCGGCAGACTGACCAGAAAGATCTGTTTGGCCAGAGGGCCTTCCGTCAGCGTATTCGTTTGAGAAGCCATACTCTTTTTTCCCTTTATCCTATACATCCTAACCGTACCCGCGCACACCGGGGCACAGCCTCTATTATAAGGCACTGCGCTGCTTTTGCAAGATGGATTCGATAAAATAAATAAAAAGGACTGCTGCACAAAACCTGTGCAGCAGTCCTTGGTGCAGTTACGCAATCAAAATCCGAACCATTTCCCTTTGCTTTGGATTCCTCTACTTTTTCAAAAGGAATGGTCTGTGTACCCTCTTTATAGTTAAAGGTAATCAAAACCTTATCGTCATACAGGTAAATCGAATTGATGAACGTGTCCACCAGTGCCTGCCGCTGGTCTTTCTGATTCATGTTGAGTTTACGGAACCGCAGCAGCCAAAAGCGAATGAACTCCTCCGTGACCTTGGGCTTTGCCAGCTTTTCTTCCGCAATGCGGGCTTCAAGCTCACGCTTGGTTTCTTCGAGCTGTTCCAACCGTTCCTTGGTGGAACTGGTGAGGATTCCGGCTTGAATTGCGTTGAGCATATTCTGGATACCCGATTCTGCATCCCGGAGCTGTTTCTCATAGAGAGGAAGGTTGGTGTTCTCTCGGTCTTGCAGCTCCATGACCTTGGCGATAATGGATTCCATGGCGGCATCGTCCCGGACAAGCTGCATGGTCTGGTTCACCACCAGATCTTCCAGCCACTGTTTGCGGACAGTTTTCTTCTTGCAGCCCTTCTTCTTTTTGGCCGTGGCACATTTATAGTAGCGGTGGACTTCTCCCGTCCGGCTTGTGCCGCTTTCGCCAAACATCAGCGCACCGCAGCAACCACAGTGCAGCTTGGTTGTCAGCAGGTAATCGTCCTCTGCCTTTCTTCGGGCAGGGGCTTTCTTGTTTTTGGCAATCTTTTCCTGCACATCATCGAACAGTTCCAGCGGCACGATGGGCGGAATCGCATCCGGCACGACCACATCCCGGAATTTCAGTTCTCCGATATAACGCCGGTTTTTGAGCATGTGCTCCACGCTGTTGTAAGTAAATTCGCCTCCGACCGGGTTCTTGATGCCGTTTTCATTCAGCCAGTCCCGAATCTCTTTCATCGTGAGGCCATCCCGATACTTCGTGAACGATTCCAGCACGAAAGGGGAGGCAAGCGGGTCGATGTGAAATTTCCGCTCGGAATCCAGCGTATATCCAAACGTTCCACGACCACCGTTGCAGCGGCCTTTCAGGATGTTCTCTGTCTGTCCACGGACAACCTTTTCGGCAAGGTCGGCAGAGTAGTATTCTGCATAGCCCTCCAGAACCGATTCCAGAATGATACCCTCTGGCCCCTCGGAGATGATCTCCGTAGCCGACATGAGCTTGACACCGTTCTTCTTCAGCTGGGTCTTATACCGGGCACTGTCGTAGCGATTCCGGGCAAAGCGGTCAAGTTTCCAGACCAGAACAATATCAAACAGCTTCTTGTCGCTGTCCTTTATCATCTGTTGGAATTGAGGGCGATTATCCGTCTTGGCAGAGATGGCGCGGTCAATGTAGTGCTTGACGATAGTGATGTCATTCTTTTCGGCATAGGCCGTGCATTCACGAATCTGGCCTTCGATGGATTCTTCGCGCTGGTTATCACTGGAATAGCGGGCGTAGATCACAGCGGTCATGGCAAGCACCTCTCTTTACACGTCATTGAACGGTGGAGCGTTCTTTCAAAGCACTGTTTCGTATAATGTATATACCATGTTTTGATGGAGAAATCAAGACTTTTTATTATCTTCAGTTTTTCTTTTTGAACAATTGACCCAACAGCCACCCCTCTCGTTGAAATGAGGTGACTGTTGGGCCGACTTGCTCGGATTCCTTTATTCTTCGTTTAGCTGGACGATGGTATTATAAAAGATTTTGTTTGGAATAACGACTTGAAGAACACCCTTTTTCAAAAGTGCTTCTATGCGTTTCATGACATACCAGTCACTTACCGGAGCAGAAATCGCTTTTAATACGTCTGCGGTAAGTTCACCAACCGAAATAGGAATTCTCGATACTAAACTAATAATTCTCTGGTCGAAATAATCTATGTTAACGCTTTTAACATCGTTCGCATGCCAAATACGCATGGAGGTGTTTTCGTTTAATAGCTTTCCCCATCTTTTGGCATACTCAGTAATAGTTTCTTCCGTCAAATACTTTTGTGAGATCTTATCGGTTTTCCCTTCCATAAATTCTTTCAGACCTTCTCTGGATGCAAGCAAAATTCTATTTGTACCATACTTTGCTGCATAGTAACAAATATAATAAATGCCGCACCAACAATCGGCAGAACTCCTGACCCAAACACGCAGTGGCTTATGATTTATCATATCACATTGAACCGCATTCGCTGTACCATGATATTTCGACCACAGTTGTCTAGCTTCAATTTGGCTGTCAGGATAATATTCTGAAAGGCAATTCACGAATTGTTTGCAACGATATTCTGAATCGCAAGCATATTGAAGTTCTCCCATTGATAACATAAACGGAAACAACTTTACACTTTCGACGATGCCTAAAGCTGCTAACATATTGACATCACTGGGTTCAAAAACAATTTCATCCATAGCTGGTCAAAATCATAATTTCGGGATGGTAACTTGTGTAGTTGCACTCCAATAGATTGGTTTGCTTGAGCCAACCACTCCAAAATAACACCCAACGCTGCAATCAAGATAAGTTCCAACATCATAGAAGTCATATGTATAGGTTGTATTATATATACTTTGTTCTGGAACTAGTGCTGTCGTTGAAAATGGGCAGCTTCGTTCGATGTTATCGGAATAGCTCGTGTAGTAATCCGTTCCTGAAACATTTTTTATTAAATCCGGGCCAATACCGACGGTAGTTCCACTCATATAAAAGCCCAATCCATTGGCCTTTGTATAAAGAACTCTCCATGTTCCATCAATATACGATACAACTCTTGAGCCGTCTGTATTAGAAACAGGAATGCGCATTGGAACCTCGGCCAAAACATAAAATCCGAGATTCTCTTGTTCTTGCACAGAAAGATTGAGAAGTTCTTCTATCGAATAATCATCGATCTTTCTCTTATTTCCAGTTGCAAATGCTGGCTGAATGGTCAGGAGAAATAAAACCGTGACCAATAGAATGGAAATCAGCCGTTTGATTTTGTTAGTCACAGTATACTGCCTCCTAATTTATTTTTTTTCTTCACTCAATACACTAAAGCTCCATTGGAATCACCTTCATTAAATTTTCCCCTTCAGGTGTATACTCCTCGGCAAATAAATGTGAACCATACAAATGCTGAAACTACTAGAATACTGCTGGAATAGAAAATATTGTGACCTTACACTGCTTTGGGTGATTACTTTGCTTTCCTTCATTGAATAGCTAGAACAACAGCTACTATCAAGAACAAAGTTGAAAGCCCAAGCTGAACCCATGCAATTTTTTCGTTTTCGGCATTGTTACAGCCTTTGGAGGATACTGCCACTTGGATATAATGCACTGCTACGATTCCATATGAGAAAAACAAAGAAGCCCAAGCATAAGGTACTGCGCTTTTATCTGTCAATCGGACAAGATTACTAGTCCATACTGAAATGCAGCCCCAAAGGGCAAAAGGAGCAATAAGAAAAAAGTTGCTTTTGCCTTTTTTCATTCTTAGCCTCCCACAGCTTGATGGTACGATTTTGTAGTATCCATAAGGTGTCCACCGGAATCATACGAATACAAAATATCATGATAGCAATGGGTATAGTAGCTATTACTCATGATCACATTTTCCTTTCCTTATTTTGATTTGATTGCTTTTACGACTAAATAAATGACCAGTATGCCGATGCAGAGCGAAATAATTGTCAATGCCTCTGCCGTTGCATTAAGGCAAGCACCAATAAAATAAACCAATACCAAAAATGCAACAAAAGCGATAAGAAGCAGCACCCATTTGTTTTTTTTCATGTTATCACCTCCCTATCTACAAAAGTTGGCATTAAATTTTTGTTGAACCAAAGGAATTGTTGAGAATACAATCAATACCCATTTGGAGAGATAGTAGCAAACTACATGACGTGTATACGGAAGCACGTTAAAAATGGCAAGCAGGAAATCTATTGACGAAAGAACAGATGCGACCATCTTGTAACTTGACCGCTTCTTTTCACTTAAAGGCTTATTCTTTGCTTCGATAGGTGAGAGAAAGATAGAGATGCCCAAAAGAGCTACTGTTGTCAGGATACGGAAAAGGTGATTTGCTGCGATTGCCTTACTTAGCAAAATGCAGATAAGTGCCAGTCCGGAGAATGCCAAATAGCATCTGGTGTGCGATGTTGCATGGTATCCGCCAATGTAGATTCGCTGTGGGATAAACCCAATCAAAAATGAAAGTGCGTACCGCACATCACCACACACAACAGCGATTAAAACAACAAGCAGAACGCTCACAACAGATGATATGAGCAACTCGTACCCATAGACATACGCATCCGCCTTTGCTTCATCTATCACTTTTTGCTCGCAGAAAAGACGGACTGATTTTTGAGACAGCGTGCGTTCCCACATTGCAGTTGCGCCACCTTATCTTCTGATTTTTGCTTCACTGTATCATAAATTTCAGCAAAATCAAGAGGTTTGGCAAAACTGGTCGTTCTGGTGACAAAAGTGGTAGGTCAGGCTACTTGTAAGGAGCCTTTGCACAGTCTATAATAGTAGCAGGACATTATTTTGTGGAGGTTGTCGAAATGCTGAAGTACCACGTTGCAGTCTGCGATGATGAGAAATCAGACCTTGATGGCATTGTTCAAAGCGTCCAGCAGTACGATGTGCAAGGCTGCTTTGACATTGAAACTTACATGGATGGAAACGAACTTCTGAGCGAATTGCAAATGCAGAAGAAATCCTTTGATCTGCTTCTTCTCGATATCGAGATGCCATCCAACGGTTTTCAGCTGGCGCAGTCTTTGATTCAGATGGAGAAGCATCCTTTGGTGGTATTTGTCACGAAGCGGCATGAGTACGCTGTGCAGGGATATGGCATTGCATTCCGCTACCTTGTCAAACCTTTGGATCAGACGCTGTTCGCTGCGGCAATGGATGCCGTCCTTCAGGAACTGAACTCCAAACATTTCACGATCGAATACGATGGTGTTACCATGTCCTTGGAAACATCGGACATTTACTTTCTGGAAAGCCACGGACATAAAGTTCTGATTCACTGCAAGGAGCAAGACCTTACATTGCGAATGAGCATTCCTGAAGCCTTGGAGCAGCTTCCCAAACGGTGCTTTGTGTCACCACACAAAAGTTATCTCGTCAACATGGAACACATTGTTTACGCTACGGGAACCGCTGTTTTTCTTTCCAGCGGACATCAGCTGCCGATCAGCAGGAGGAAGCGTCAGGAGTTCAATCAGATCTTCAACGCTTATTTGGGAAGATGATGCTTTATTATTTCGTTGAGTTTGCAGGGAGCTTTGCCAACATTGCCCTGTTGCTGCTTTTTATCGGTCGGCTGTTTCCCAAAAAGGAGCCCGTCTCAAGGTGGTTCTATGCCTATGTTGCACTCTTGATTGCTGGGCAGTGTGCTTTGAGTTTATTCCCGGATTGGGTGACGCAGCGCACGATCTATCTTTTAGTTGGCGGATTTTTCCTTGCATTGCTGTTCTATGAGGTTCGACCGTGGCAGGCGGTTTTTGCAAGCGGAGCTTTCTTCACACTGATTGCTTTGGTGGAAGTGCTTGCAATGCTTCTGATTGGGCTGCGTATCCCGGATACCGACATTCTAATGCAGGCTGGGGCAGCACGGTTGGTCTATGTTGTTTTTTCAAACCTGATTCAAATTCCACTCGTAGTCCTGATCTCACATTTTTTCAGCCGAAAAGGAAATGCTCTGCGTATCCTATGGCTGCTGCCGATCATTGCGATTCAAATCGCAAGTATTGCTGTCTGTTATGTGGCACAGTATCATGCTGCGGATGAGTATTTCCCGGATTATATGGTCGGTCTTATGGCGGTGCTTCTCCTTATAAACATCCTGATCGTGTTCTATGTGGAAGCTCTCCGGGAAAATGAACTGGAAAAATTCAAAGTTAAGTTCAACGAACAGCAGTACAATCTTCAAATGGAATACTACCAGCAGCTCAAAGAACGCCAGGAAGAAGTCCGTTCTCTGCGGCATGATGTGAAGAAATACATCCTGGCGATGCAGGCAGTTGCAGAACACGGTGATACCGAAGAACTTCACAAGATTGCGCAGGCTGCCACGGATGTTTTCGAGCGTTCCACAAATATTTCTGCGGTCGGAAATCCTGTTGTTGATGCTCTTTTGAATTATTACTTACGAATTGCGGAAAGGAATAACATCAACGTCAAACTGGATGTGACGATTCCTGAAGTCCTGACGATCTCATCGTTGTCTTTGAGCATCATTATCGGAAACACATTTGACAATGCCATCGAAGCCTGTTGCGACCTGCCAGCGGAACAGAGAATCATTCATCTACAGCTGCGCAAGCAGTATCGAAGCCTCTTCTATCGGCTGGAAAACCCATACAGTGATACTTCTCGCGGAATCCGCATCGGAGAGTATCACGGTTACGGACTAAAAAATATAAATCGTATCGTTCAGGAGAACCATGGTGACTTCTATACGAAAAAGAAAGACGGTGTGTTTACCGTCCAAGTCCGCCTGAACTGCGAAAATTAAAACATTCTCCTAAAACATTGCTTTGCTTTTGCTTGTACTTTGTGTGTTTCATTCATCTGATGTATTCATTATCCTGAAGTGTTGACACACATCAATACTTATGTTATCATTCCCAACAAATCCACAGCGATTTCTGTAAAGAAACGATTCTGTGCGGTTTTATTTCCTGCGAAGATTTACCGCCCCGCAACACACCCGATCATTTTGCCGTCTGTTTCACCCGACAAAATCCTTCGCCTGTACTGCGTGGGCGGTATTTTCTTTTTGGGGAAGCCGTACCTTGAGAATTTCATGAGCCGTCCGAGCGTGATACCGGCTTTTCGGCCAACGCCGCTGCAAAACAGGGGCAGGAACTTCGTTCGGAGCAAACGGCGATCAACATACACGAGCAGCGGAACTCTCTACTTATTTTTGCGTCTTAACAATTCGGAAACAACTTTCGGAAATGCGTTTTGAGCGCAGCGGTGGAGAGCAAGAACCGTCCCGTGGCCACAAATTCTCAATTCTTGAAAATGTTCTGTCCATCCGGGACTTCACTTCTCAAACTCCTGCGAGTTTTCCAAGTGATCTTGTTGGGGTAGCGCTTGTCGGGGCCACGCTCCTCCATCTACTGTCGCAGACCGCGCTGCCGCTTAAAAGCCCCACTGGGGCTTTCATTGCTGCGCTGCGCTGCGCTTCGCAAACGCGGTCCCACCCCAAACCCTGCTCATGGTTCACACCTGACGGTGCGAACAGCAACGGCGTGTCGTGCTTACATAACTTCACCGAGGAGTTATCGAACAGACAGGAGGTACAATGACCAAAACGAATGTTCAACCGATTCCTAGCAATTCCCAGCACCACGACACGCCGAACAACAAAACAAGAATAGAGTAGACCGTTCTTTTTTCACACATCCCTCAAATAATTTTTCTGAATCCGCTTGACGAATACTACGTTTAGTGATATGTTTATTACAGTAACCGTAATAAGGAGGTCAAACCATGCGAGATAATACAAAAGGTGGTGCGCTTACAGAAGTCACCTTTTATATTTTACTCTCTCTTTATACGCCAAAACACGGATACGCCGTCATGCAATTTATTGAAGAAAAAACAGGCGGGCGGCTTTCCCTAGGCGCAGGCACTTTATATGGAGCATTAAACTCTTTGCAGGACAAGAAGTGGATTGAACCTTATGGAGATAGTGAGGGAAGAAAAAAAGAATACCACATTACAGCACAGGGAAAAGAAATTGCAGAAAAAGAGCTTGCAAGACTAAACGAACTTGTACGCATCGCAAGTGAAATTATTGGAGAGGTACAGACAGTATGAGTAAAAAATGCTATCGCTTCTTTGGTGGATTGCTAAAAGCACAGGCAAAATGGTTAAACAAAATGTCCGAAAAAGGCTATCGACTTGTCCGGACAGGAAGAATGCTCTATGAATTCGAAAAATGTAATCCCGATGAAGTGGCCTATTGTGTAGAGTTTATTGGAGAAAAATCAAAAGAGAACGCAACGGACTACGCTGATTTTTTGGAGGATATGGGCTACAAGGTATTTTTCAAGAATATCAATCTAAACTATTCTGTCGGAAAAGTTCGATTGCGTCCATGGGCGGAAACGGGCGGTTGTATTGCAACAAACGCAACAACTTTTAACAGGGAACTATTGATTGTAGAAAAATCAAACGACGGAAAACCTTTTGAACTCCATACCTCTTATGACGATAAAGAAAAATACTACCGCACTTTGCGTAACCCATGGCTATTCCTGCTGCTCCTATTTGCACTGTTTGCGATTATCAAGCATTCTATTGTCTTGGGTATTTTTTCATTGGTTTCTGCAATTCCCAGCATTCTATACCAGCTCCAAATTATAAATGTCCGACAAAAAGCCAAAACGTGGGAAAAATAAATAACAATCAAGAGGGTGACAACAAAAGCTGTCACCCTCTTGATTGTTATTTATAGAAATACAAAAAGATTGCCCCGCAGCCTTTGAGGAGCAGCACCATGCAGAGCTGACAGTATACCGGGCAGTAGCAGCCTATTTCAAGGCAAACGACATCACCAAGCTGCCCAGCCCGAAAAAGCTGGAAGCCGAGTATGCGCAGTTGGCATCCGAAAAGGCAAAGTTCTACGAGCAGTACAAGGAAGCCAAGGAAGAACTGCTCAAACTGAAAACCGCAAAGCAGATTGTTGTGTCCTTTTTCCGGGAGGAAAAACCGGCGCAGCAGGAGAGATAAAGGAGTGTGCGTATGATCAACTTGAAAATCGACCCGGAGTTCCAGTCCCAGATTCCTCCTCTGACCGATGATGAATTTAAGCAGCTTGAAGAAAATATCCTGAAAGAGGGCAAGCTGCTCTCTCCTTTGATCGTTTGGAACAATACACTTGTTGACGGTCACAACCGTTATGCGATTCTTCAGAAACATCCCGAAATCTGCTTTTCTACCATGCCGCTCCGCTTTGCAAATCGTGAGGAAGCACTCGCCTGGATTTGCAAGAATCAGCTGGGGCGGCGCAATCTTTCCCCCGAACAGAAACGTTACCTGCTGGGGAAGCAGTATGAAGCTGAAAAGAAAGCTGCAAAAATCTTTCGGGGTAATCAGTACACTTTAGCAAAGAAAAGTGGTGGTGATCACGGTGATAACCACCACTCTGGAAAGAAAACCTGTGACCGGATCGCAGAGGAAAACGGTGTCAGCCGTGCCTCCGTTCTTCGTGCCAGCCACTATACACGAGGCATCGACATCGCAGATAATCTCTCTCCCGGCATCAAGCAGAAAGTCTTTTCCGGCGAAGTGAAGTTCACCCACGAAGAAATGTCCAAGCTTGTGCAGGCAAGTGTCGAGCATCGTTCAGATGTCCTTGCTCAAATCCTGCATCCAGAGGCATTGGAAGTGTTGGAATCTGCCAGCGCAGAATTTGAACCAGAAAAAGCGGAACCCGTTCCCATGCCCACACCACAAACAGAAGAATTTCGGTGCTATCATGTACCGGACGAGTTTATGAAGGTTTACAAATCCTTGAGCCGTGCGACCGAAATGATGAAAAACTCATGGAAGAAAACGCTCAAAAACAATCCCAGCTATTTCACTGACCCGGAAAAGCAGAAGGTTCTCCGCTTCGCAATGCAGCGACCTGCTAACTACCTGACTGAAATCGAAACCTATCTGGAAAAGGCTCTTGCAGAAGCCCTTGAAGAAGAAAAGACCGCATAACGACAGGCACTTGTAAGCCATCAAC
>CEAG01030245.1_pt1 | contig 17243 bp, 28 predicted proteins | sample 554891 | NCBI WGS metagenome assembly CEAG01 (sample SAMEA3182116, study PRJEB8094) | gut metagenome | biome: human; feature: gut; material: Stool; isolation source: human stools | place: Canada | collected 2014-02-25
TCCTGCTGTGTCTGCACCTTGAGAGCTTCCAATCTGCTGATATGCACCTTTGCGGATGCGTTCTCAAGCTGTTTTGCCCACTGTTGATTTATGCCATTCTCGCGCCCGTATTTAATATAATCCTGCACATCCCACCGGAACTCTTCCAGTTCTTCACTGTTAAGCAAACGTCTGGCTTCCACCATTGAAATGCCGTTGTTGGCAGCAAACCGCTGATACCAGGCGTTAATCTTCCCGTCAAGCGCCTGCTCTGCCCGCCGGAACTCCTGCTCAATCTCCTGCACGGTCTGAACGGACGTATCATGCTGTGATTCTTCCAACTGCCGGAAGCGCTCCTGCCAGTATTCACTTGTCCGTTCTCCCATGCAATCACCTCATTTCACTGCTCGGCATCTGCTTTCTCATTGCTATCTGTTTCAGTGCTATTTTTAGATGCATCAAAAGCACCGGCGTAAGCATCTGCCTTCTCCTGTGCTTCCTGTGCCTCTTTCTCCAACTGCTTCAGCTCCGCATCCGCATCTTCGACAAGCGGATGATTTTTGAGAATCGTCTTTTTACTGACAATTCCAACCGAATCCTTGCAAATCTGTGCCTGCTCCGTGTCATTTTTCACACAAGTGCGGCTCCATGTTTGTATAATTTTCTTGCAATCAATTCCCTCATGGCGGCATATCGCTCTTACCAGACGGGCGAACCCAAGCTGGAACTCCGTCTCCGTCAGCCCGGCTTTCATTTCAAGCAACGAATACATGAATTTAAGCGCTTCTCCGCTCTGATTTCCGAAGTTCTCCGGCTGTGGGTCAAATCCCTGCCCCTGTTCAAAAATAGCCTTTCTGGTGGCTTCTAACACACTGTTGCGGGCTTCAATCGGAATCTCAATGTTGAGCGTGCTCACTCCTGGGTTGCTGCCCTCATCACCGTCCACCTTAATAGTCTTGTATTTTTTCAGATCTGACAGAAACGTATTGAGGTCCGTGCCGCCATACCCGGACAGGACAATTATCAGTTCCTGAATATCATCCAAATCATTAACAAAACCACTGTAGACCTTGTCGTATACGTCTATCAGCGGCTTAATGTTTTTCAGATCATTTGTATCCGTGTTGTTGTTCGGGAATGGAATAAACGGCACCTCTCCGAATTCGTGCCGATATTCTGCGGTAAAATCGCCGGTATCCGGCACCATGAACGTATTGTAGTAGAACAGCCCATCATCCAAGGTATCGCCGTTCTTCCGCCGGAATGACCAGCAGCTTTCCTTGTCCCAGTACTCATAAATTGCATAGGTATCTCCTGTTTCCTCGTCGATTTCATCGTACATACGGAGAACACCTAGCAACTTCTTTTTCAGATTGTGGGATTCGATGGGGATAATCTGTTTGCTGTCAACTACCGCCCACTGGAATGTTCCATCTTCATCCTCCCAGTAGTGAATCCATCCCACGGACGCATTGGCAGCGTTTATGCACAGCTCCATGCAATTCTTCCGGTATTCATCCCCGAGTATTTCTGTCACAACTTCATTTCCATGCTCGTTCCCAATGTCAAAGAGCGGCGGTGCCGTGAACATGTACGCAGCTTTCTGATTTACGATAAGCCCGTGGAAGTTCCGGGGGATCCGGTTATCTGCGTTACGTAACGGATTGTCGGGTTCCTCTTTCTCTTTTTCGTCTGTGAGCTTGTCTTTTACCAGAATATCCGTTTCATTCCGGTAGTACCGTTCCGCCTGCATCGCCCGCAAGGAAAACCGTGTATGTCCCGGTTCGTATTTTCTTATGAGTTTTTTCATTACCTCAAGTTCCATGTTCTCACCTCTATTTCAAAATGCTGATGCCGCCATGATTTTCGTCAGTATATATTGCGTATCGGATAGCATCCTGCACATCATCAAACTGTTTGACCGGCTCTCCTGTCTTTTCATTCCAGACATACATATAAATTTCATCCCGGAACCGCTCCACGTCATCTACAACCCGCAGCTTATTCTGTTTATACAGTTGCGCCACGCGCTCAATACCACTTAGTACCGCTTTATTAGCATTAACTGCCCTCAGACCATTTTGTTTGAATTTTTTGACGTATTCCGGTCTGGCAGAGTCACAGTAAAATGGAATATTGCCATATTCGGTTTTGATTTTCTGCGCCTGTTCCAACCAGAAATCTATTTCCTCGAACTGGCGGGCAATTTCTCTGATGAGATAGTAACAACCCGTATCATCCTTTCCCAGTAGCACAATTGCCCCGAAATGCTCATATCCCCAGTCAACCCCGGCTATGTATTTGACAAAATTGACCTTTTGCAATTCTTCCCTGCTGATATAATGCACCTTGGCATTAAAATCACGATATACGGCACCCTCGCCCATCACCCACATTCCGTTAATATTGCGGTCATAGAACATTCCAGAGGGTGTTGTTTCTTTCATATTCTGCTTATATCGCTCTGACAGGAACGTATTATCATCCAGCCTGTATTGCACTGCCTTAATGGTCTTTCCATCGGCTTTATCGATAAAATCTTTCTTAAGCCAATGTTCAGGGTTGTCCGGGTTTGTATCAATCAGCATCCTCGCACCATTGCCGGAACATCTGGACTTAATCTCGTCAAACACTTCCTGCTTTGCCATTGTTCCTTCATTGATATAAGCCCCATATGCAGTCATTCCTCGGATGCGCCCCAAATCATTGATCTTAGAATGACCGAAGCAGCACACCTGCACCCCGAACAGCTTGAAACGGTTGAATTTGTCAAAATGAAACTCGATGCCATATTTGTTTGAAAGCTCAATCAGTACATTTCGGTTAAGTGCTCCAAGATCCGCACCAGCCAATATATATTGTGGATTCTCTACGCCCTGTGCGGCAGCAATTTTCTTAATCCTGCGCAATTCATACAGAAACAGGTCATTATCCAAAACTGTTTTTCCGGTACGCTTTGCCCCGTGATTGATCAGCATGAAATAATCACTGTTCACAGCAAACCGGAATGTATCAAGCTGTTTCGGTGTATATAAATCACTCAGCATCTTTCAGTGCACCTTCTATCTGCTCAAAGAATTTATCCAGCTTGTTTTCGCGATCGTCCTTGCCAGCATCCGCCCTAGATTTTAACAGTGCAATCTCTGCCCGCTGTTTCTCTGTCGCAAGATCCATATGATCTGTAAGCCACTGCAAGGCTTTCATCCGGTCGGCAAGCTTAATCTTGATACCACTCTGGGTATTGCTTACTTCGCTGACGATTGTTCCATCAATTTCCTGTCTCACAGAAACAAAGCCTCCGTGAATATCAACAAAATCCGTCATGTCTGCAAATGCAATGTCCATGTACTTCTGGAAGATGTCTGACTCACTTAGAAACTCTCTATTGAGTCGCTCCTGCTTCAACCGCATAATCTCATCTCGGATGTAAGTATTTGTAAGTAATTGATAGCCATTACTTTGTGCTGTACGGTAGTCGCATCCATATGCTTTCTGATATGCCTTGGTTGCATTAAAGCAACGAATGTAATAAATGCAAAAAAGCTGTTGCTTATCGGTCAAATCAGTATTCTGTATTACTGCTTCAACCTCATGTGCAACAGGCTCTTTCTTTGCTCTCTTCGCTCGCTTACTTTCTTTCGCAACGTTGCATTCCTTTTTCTCTTTCTTTCGCAACGTTGCATTGCCGCCATCATCCCACTTATACCGGTTCTTCCAGCTCCGCACAGTTCCCTCGGCTATCCCGAGCTGGTTTGCAATCTCTATCAGCTTAAGCCCTTGCTTATACATTTCAAAGGCTTTGTCCGCTCTCGCATCTTTTGCCTTTGGCAAGGACCATCACCTACCTTTTCTTTACATACAAAAAAGCACCCGTCATTAAACGGGCGCCTTCTCTGGGTTGGGGGAGTTGCAAAAAGCAAATGGCTCTTGGCTCTCTCAATTCACTTCTTGCAGTTTATACTATAACATTTTAAAAACGAAAAATCCGAAAAAAACGAAATTACTTTTATGCTGCTCTCATAAAATTATTAAATTCCATTCTTATGCTATCACCGGTTGCTTTTCTGCCTATCCTGTCTGCCACTCTCTCCCAGCTCATTCCCTCAAAGAACTTATACCGGATGATCCTCTGCATCCGTACCGGTATGCCGTTCATCCACTGCTCCACCTGCAGCTTGATCTCTTCCGACTGGGCTTTTCTCTCTTCCAGCAGTTTCTCTTCTATACGCAACTGCGCATCATCCGTGTATGTAAACGACGTCCCCGCTATCTTGAAATGCGTCTCTGCATATGGGAAATCATTCATGGAACCTTTTACACTTCCTGTCACAATCGTTTGCCGTTTACGCTGCAATCTCTTAATGTCCTGCTCCGTCTCCCGGATCATCTCGCATGCATCTACATACTGCTCTAATATTTTCTTATCTACTCCCACCGCATTCTCCTCTTTCTGGTATTATCACTACAATGTTTCTGATAATATCATACAATGGGTTCGCCGTGGATTTGTGCCAAATTATCTATCAAAAACGTCAAAGTTTTCCTAAACTTTAAGTCATACTCCCCCGCTTAATATATTAACAACATCCATCATACATTTTTTGATATTATCTTTTTCATTCATATGCTCAAAAAGAACCTCATATAAACGGTTAAAAGTATAAAAAGTTTCTGCATCATATAAGTGCACTGCCTTTTCTAAAAAATATTGGCTCACCTGTCGCTCTGTTTTCATATCTAACACTGCCATCCTCCCCATTAGTTGAGCAACATCATACAATGTCATTTCACTTTTCATATATGATTTGATTAACGGAACTTCTTTTTCAAAAATGTGTGCTTTCTCACTTTCCTCATCTTCAAAATTATATACAAGATTTCTCACCGATAAAAAACCATTTCTCCTTGCATTAAACTCACTGATTACATTCATTGCATTATCGTAGTATTCGTATTCCATCAATTTTTCAGCCGTTGTTGCGTTAATATAGCGAGCCAATACATCCAAGTCATGTGCATGTGTAAACTCATGCTGAAATGTACCAAAATATGTATACCAATCGAGTTCAAACACCTTTTTAGAAATTACTACATTGTATCCATCTTTTAAGTTCTCACAAGGAAAACTCATGCCATTAAAGTTGTCCACCACGCTTTTATTTTCCAATATATTCTGACGGTGTCTACTTTCTGGATATAACTCCACAACCTTTTCGTACAACTCATCACATATTGTTATGTTTATTCTTATAGGATCATACTTTGTATTTTTATAGAAATATAACAACATGCTCTTAAGAAATTCTTCATCAAACATTCTCCCACCTCTAATCACTTGTAGTATGTAAATTATACTACCATCACCGTCAATACGCAAAACCGTTTTATATTTTCCCCCACACCATTCTCAACTGCCCGTTCTTTTCTTCCACCAGATGTGCCATCCTCTGCCGCATAAGCCGCTGCGCCATTCCGCGTCTCCGGTAGAAGCTCCTCCGGCTGATTGGGAGAATGCCGTGGTGTGCTTCCAACGTTTCAAACGATACTTTATACATGATGGATTCTGCCAGTTCCGCAGCTATGGCACTATCTACACTCTGGCAGATCTCATATATTTCTTTTTCATCCAAGTACATTCCCCCTCTCTCAACTTCCCCGTGTGTCATCTTTCCGCCCCGCCGCATTACTGCTGGCGGGGATCATAGTCGTTTGCATAAATCATTTCTGTTCTTAATTTCGACGCCGCCTTTGTCTGTAATGCTCTTGGCATCCTCTCTATGCAATATGGTTTCTCCATTTTTCTTTACATCAATTTTCATGTTTGATTCCTCCATTAAAGCCTTATTCCTCTGTCAATTCAGCATATATTTCGTCCTGCAAGGTTTCCTTGTCATTATCTTTAATCATCGCGATTACAAGCTCCTTGTTATCTACAAGGTATTCTGCAATTACTTCTGCAATTTCATATGCGTTCATGTTGCCGCCCTCCTTAAATCTAGGCAAACCGGAGCTGTCCGGTCTGCTCTGCTTTAATCTTCATATTTGGTGTCCGCTCCGCCACGCATAACTCTGGCAAATTCGCTCTGACTAATGCCGCAGGGATTGGTGGACATACTGCGTTACCGCATCGCCGCACCTGCTCGCTTCTCGGGTATGTCTTCCCTGTATAATCATGGTCAATGATGTAGTCGTCCGGGAATCCCTGACATCCATATAGTTCCCGTGGCTCAAGCATTCGCAAGCCGATGTCCACTATCTGATAATCCGTCCCATTGATGGTCACCAAGCCGAAGCGATCTCTTGATGTTACTGTATCAAGCGGTTCCTTAATATCCTGTCCGGTTCCCTGCCCGTAGTATTTAATCAGAAATGCTCTGACCTCGCCAAAATGTCCGGCTGATGTTGTGATTGTATGTAGTGGCTCTCTTTCGTCCTGTCCGATTCCAGACTTATAGAACTTACTCAAAAATGATGTGACCAGTCCATATCTGTTCGATCCGTCCACCGTCATTATAGGATCTTCAATCGTCTGTCCCCGAACTTCTCCCTGCGCCGTTTCAGAATGGTATTGGATAAGCGTCGGGCTAATAAGGCATTGTTGATTACCTGTGGTGATCGTATGTATCGGATCTTTGCAGTTTCCACCCGGATGATTCGTTGTATTTGTCCCCATATAAGGTGCAAACGTCGGCTCCACAATTCCATACCCATGCTTTCCAGTGATGGTCGGCATTGGCTTCCGAATATCGTTCGGTCTGCGCTCTCCACCATGATTACATTGGATAATAAACGGCTCCGGATTGTCGAGGACGAACTTTTTTAATCCTCTTGCGATCCTTTCCATTGTCTTCGGCGCCAACGGACGTACCGCCCTGATTCCGTACTTTTTCTTGATCTCTTCCGATGTGTCAAAGATGGACGGACATGGAAGTGAAAAGTCAAGTTGCGTGTATGCTCCAACATAAGGTTTGACAAGTCCTTCCTTAACCGCTTCGCTGTCTGACGGTCCGTGTGTCGGCTCTGGAAAAACAATCGGCTTGCCATCGCAACGTGCGATCATAAAAAATCTTTTCCGCATGGTCGGTGCGCCGTAATCAGCGGCAATCAGCTCCCAGCATTGCACCTCATACCCAAGATCTGTAAGTTGCTGCACAAACTTTTCAAACGTCTTCCCCTGCTTTCCTTTAACCGGATGGTGCCGACGCCCAAGCGGTCCCCATGTCTTAAATTCTTCCACATTCTCAAGCATGATTACTCTCGGTCGCACCAATCCCGCCCATCGGCAGGCTACCCATGCAAGACCTCTGATATTCTTATCCTTTGGCTTGCCGCCCTTTGCTTTGCTAAAATGCTTGCAGTCCGGAGAGAACCAGGCAAGTGCTACAGGATGTCCTTTGCAAGCCTTAACCGGATCAACCGCCCACACGTTTTCGCAGTAGTGCTTTGTGTTCGGGTGATTTGCTTTGTGCATCTTGATTGCTTCCGGATCATGGTTAATGGCAATATCAACGCTATATCCGGTTGCCAGTTCTATCCCGGTAGAAGTTCCACCGCCACCGGCGAAGTTGTCTACGATCAGTTCTCCGTTAATCATGGCAGCACCTCCGGCATAAAATCAAACAATGTCGGCTCGTCCACTTCATTCTCCGCTGCCTGCAGATAACCAACTCCATCCCGGAAGTAATCCGGATTCAGCTCGCATCCTTTGCCGTATCGGTGCATCTTTACCGCCGTCATAGGTACCGTCATCAGTCCGCCAAACGGGTCATATACCACATCGCCCTCATTGCTATATCTGTTGATGATTCTTTCCACGATATCCAATTGCAGCGGGCATACGTGCATCTGTGCGTGTCTGCGACTCTGCGTTGTGTTAAGAGTACGCATCCGGTTGATATCGTCCCATACTTCAAGCTGATTCCATGATCCCGGTGCGACTACCATAAACGTTGCCGGAAGCTTTCCATCCTTGTCCAGGACTTCCGCAAGCTTCACATGGTCCTCATAGTTATATACACTGCCGCGGCTGTACTCCCTGTACACCTGCTGTAAGCTGTCAACTGGGAAATCCTTTAATTCCTCTTTGCTAACCAAACGATCTCCGGATGATCTCCAATATCCGTGTGCATCAATCTGCCACTGCGCGCGCGTATAATCCTCTTTCGATTTTTTCACCGGCTCATCCGCGTATGCCGTAGATCTGTCGGTCGGCAGTTTTCGGAATAACAGAATATATTCCGGACACCCCACGCCCATCTTGGATCCGTCTTTGCACTGCTCCGTCCATCCAAGTCGGTATGTCTGGTTATTTTCCCGGACCACATCAGTCACGACCGTAATCATGCCGAAATACTGAAATCCATGTTTCATGTAGTGCTCAATGCACAGCGCATGAAATGGTTCGATTGTTGGCATTCCGGTGCCGGTCGCATTTCCGAACAGCGCACGATCCTTTACATGAATCGCTGCCACACGCCCCGGTTTTAACACCCGGAGCAATTCCGGCGTGAGGAAGTCCATCTGTTCAAAGAACCGGTCTGTGTTCTGGTTGTGTCCGAAATCGTTATAATTTGCGCTGTACTCGTAATGGTTGCCGAATGGAATCGAGGTATGTATCAGATCAATGCTGTTCGTTTCCATTGCTCGAGTTTCCTCTACACAATCCCCATATACCGCTTCATAATGGTTTCCTCTTACTGTTCTTTCTTCTCTGCTACCTTCCACGCCCATCTTCCTTTCTAACCGCTGCGCCTTATTCTCCGAATTAAGACCATACTTTTTTACAATCTCGATCATTTTCGCGACCATGTGATTGTGATTCTTCCATTTTTCAAGCAATGCTTCCTTGATCTGCCGCTCGTTCTCCATGTAAATAATGTCGATCACAACCGGTTCTTTCTGTAAAAATCGATAACACCGATGTACCGCCTGGATAAAATCATTAAACTCATAGTCGATCCCGAGGAATATCTCCCGGTGACAATGTCTCTGAAAATTACATCCGGATCCGGATAATGATTTCTTTGTGGCAAATAACTTTGTCCGTCCATTTGAGAAGTCAATAACCCTCTGCTCGCGCAGATCATAATCCATAGATCCGTAAATATCCACCACATCCGGCAGTGCTTTCTTGATTGCATGCCGTTCATTCTCCAGATCATGCCACAAAAGGAAATGATCCTCCGGTGATTCTTCCACAATTCGTTTCATTTCTTCCACGCGGCGATCAATACTATCTCTCTTGACCGTCGCCGCTTCTTTCAATCCCTCGGCTGCTTCCTGAAATAACTGAATCTGTCCGTCCTTATCCGCTGTATCGCCATAATGCACCGGCAATTCGTGCCATCTTACATCAAGTGGCGGCAGATCATATCCCTCATCGGAATATACTGGATTGAGATCTGAAGGTTTTGTGATAAAAAGCGCCCAACTGCTTACCCACATCCAAAACTCATCTTCCATGTTTGGGTACAACGTGAGGTTGTTCGCCTTAGTGCTGTCGCGTTGGAAGAATCTCGTCAACGCCTGCCCTGTATCCATCACTTCCAAATATCCGGCATAATGGATCAGCTCCTTATATTTGTTCGGCGATGGCGTAGCCGTGGCTACCAGCTTATATGGCACATTCTTGAATTTGTCCAAAAATGTCTGATAAGTCTTGCTGCCAAAACTTCTTAAAACGCTGGCTTCATCCAACGAAGTCGCTGCAAAGTAGTCTGGCCGGATGTCCCCATCCCGGACACGCTCATAATTCGTCAATACAATCTGGCTTGTGCTCTGCTCCACTTCTTCCATTGTCCGGCAATACTCTGGCTTCTCATATCCAAGCACTTCCACCGCATCATGCGTGAACTCCTGCTTTACTCCAAGCGGCAATACGATCAACGCACGACCACCGCTATGTTCTGATGCTAAGTGGCAAAACTCAATCTCCTGCACGGTCTTTCCAAGTCCGAAACTTTCAAACAGTGCACGCCTGCCACCTTTCAGCGCCCACACCACAGCATCCCTCTGATGCGGCTTTAATACCTTATTTACTTTTTCTGGATCCACAACGAACCCGCTTTCCGTTGCAAGTTCAATCTTGGATTCTAAAAATTCTTTGTATGTCATTTTTCAAAAGGAGACCGCATATGCATCACTCTGGCCAGAGTCTCGGCTCCTTTCCCTAAACTATTTCTTTAATTTTTCCGATATGTAATTTAAAATCAGATCACATACAAGTTCACGTGCCAAATCTGTAACCACGCTAATAATTAAGGCTTTCATCATATCTTTTTCCTCCCGTAAAAGTGACATGTTTTGATTGCATCCACTTTTAATATGTCAGAAGCCCCTAAAAATTTTTTTCGGTACAGATTTGTTTCTTATCCTCAATCGCGCTTTACACTATTTTTTCTTACCTCTGGTCTTGAACTTATACACATCGTTTCTCTGCCGGCTTACCGCACTCCGGTAGCCGTTTAATTTACTTGCTCTGCTTTTGCTCATATCTGCTCAAGTTCCCTTTCTTTCTCGTCCACATACTCTTCAATGGTCTTTACGATTCTTTCTTGTAAATCTTCTGGGATTTCATAATCGTATGACTCACCAAGATAGGAATGAATATGTAACAAGAAGCTTTGTTTGATTGTCTTTATTCTAAAGTGATGCTTTGATACACTTTTTCCACGATACCTCTCTCCGCACCAAAAAAGAAAAACTTTAACTGGTTCAAGTCGGTTCATCTTTGCTTTGTATTCTTCATACTGTTGTACCGTCATCTTTTCCTCCTAAAATTTCATCCAAACACGCATTCCAGCCGTCTCAGTGAATGCTCTTGCTAATTTCTTCATAACCGGATTTAAGTTCCGGTATCTTCTCCGGCAGTTCCCGGAGTGGACACCAATCTGGTCTCCATGTTTTTTCATTCTTCGGATTATATTCTTCCTGTCCGTTCGTTGGTCTGGCAAGGCAAAGTGCAAGCCCGCCTTTCTGCGGAATTGTAAGCAACAAAGGACATTTAGTACATCGTTCCGGCATATCTATTACTAATACGGCTTTAGGCATCTATTCACACTCCTTCCGGCTTTTCGCACCGTTCAAATTCAACAACCCACACCCACGGGGATGTATCCCAACTGTAGCGCTCAAAATCGGATTTCTTGATAGTGCTGTTCCAGATTTCAATAAAATGCTCCCTGGCAGTATGTATGCGATCGTATTCGTCGTCCGAGAAATGAATAAATCCTCTGTTATCTATTGCACCCTCGGCTTTTGATCCATCTTCTGTGATATTCTGCAGCCGCTCCACTTTCACATCTGTGACCTTAAGCCAGATACGCGCGGCTTCTTTCGGCATGTGGATGGATGGTTTCCATTTTGTAATATCTGCGATGACATTTTTCTGCCAATCTTCGTAGTAATAATACCCATTTGGTGCCTTTTTCCATGTTTCCCGGACATACAGGATATTGCCCGGCTCGCAAGGCAACTTAAAGAATTTCTCTCCATACCCATCTGCAAATGTACCTCTACACGATATGTACCCTTTAGGTGTAAAAGCGGTATATCCCCATACTGCATCATTAGGAATAAAGCCTTTTACAATTCTTCTCGTTGCATCTTTTCTCCCGTCCAGAATTGCCCGAACCATCTCGGTATTGAACAAAATTGGTTTAACTGCCATCTACTCCACCACCTTTCTTCTCGTTTCTGCCCTGTGCTTTGCATCATACCTGTTGTGGCAAAGCTGGCATAACGCTCTGAGATTACTGTAATCGCAATTTTCCGGTGTATGGTCTAAATGCGCTATTGTCAAGACAACTTTTGAGCCGTTTTCGCGGATAGAATAATTCTCAATTCCGCAAAATTCGCATTTATTATCTGCCCGTTTAAGGATATCTTTTCGTATGTCTTTCCAGTTTGCCGGATATCTTTTTCGATTTTCTGGTTTAATCGGCATCTACACCGCCCCCTTTCACAATCTCGATTGCATCATCAAGTTCAATGACCGGGATAGTTCCAAGCCTTTCCGCTTCATTAACATTACTATAGTCTTCCAACTGCTCCACAACCTTGTCCGGGTCGTAGGCGGTCGGCTGCGAATCAATAAAATCGAGAATTGCTTTCATCTGACTTTTATTGTAATTTCGCCCATTGAACTGCAAATTGTTTGCATCAATCAATCTTCCCATCGTTTGCCCTCCTGTTCCAATCTGTAGTTGCTTTCGTTCGCTCGTCTTTCCCTGTTCTGATGCCTCCGCCCTGATCCATATACATCTCACATTCATAGCTTTTTGGGAGTTCTGTTCCGCATTTCATACATTTGATTTTGAACATTACCCCAACAGCCAAATGTGATGACTTATTTGTAATGGTTAAGAACATTGCTTTTCCGCCACAAAACGGGCATGGCTTAAGTTCTTCGTTCATTCTTCATCCTCCCATTTCAGCTTTTGACCGCAACTTGGGCAATAGGCGGAATTATCACTTTTAAAGCATCTCGGGCATGATGGACAAATCATTGCGTTTCCCATTATTCTCGGTCGCTTCGCTGTCTGTTTCTCCACAGCCGCCCGGCATTCTTCTAAAGTTCCAACCTTACGATATTGCCGCCAGTCGCTTAACGCTTCAGCAAAATCTTTCTTCATCTCCTGCAATTCTTCCACTGTGCCGATTGTGCGGTACTGTTGTAATTCTTCCAATGCCTTGATCGCCACCTGAAGAGCGTCTTCACAACAATGGTCTGCGCCTGTTTGACCATACAAAGGACATTCCTCACACATTTCCGTATTTAATTCACTTGCCGCTTTTAAACAGTAAATTGCTATATTCTCTGTCATTCCTCCACCTCTTCTCTCAAGCACTGTTCCACCTATGTCACAGAGCACATTGCAACACCGCCTTCAATGGTTTTCGCACTTCCCTCGTCATAGGTCTCTATTGAGCAGATAAAATCAAGTAATTCCTCGTCCGTCATGCTTCGGATCCGGTCTGCATTGGTCTTTTTCTTTTTCGCTATGTATCCATCAGGATGTATTCCATTTTTCATATTTCTACCTCACTAAATCCACGGTTTTTACTGATACTCCATCCATTTTCCCGGTTCTGTAATATTCATCCGTATCAAAAAACAGAATGCGACCATCATCTTCCCTAGCATCTTCACTTCCGGCAAGTGCAATGCTTACACCATTTTTTATCAGTGTGCTTTTTAATAGCGTTAGTGCCGCGCTTATCTCCATCTTCGTTTCTTCTTTCATATCATGCCTCGCTTTCTCTGTATGGTTTCGGCAGCGGCATCCACGCTATTATCTCGACATCGGTATCGACCATATCAACATCACATCTGCCGTATTCTGCAAGATAATCAGTGCAAGTCGTTGACCACCAGTACCATGCGTCCGAGTAATGCACCCCTGTTGCCGTAAACGGTACATCTTTGATGTTCGCGTAATAAGATTCCGGATTATGATTCACATATGTAATGTTGACCGGGACGCAATCTTCCGGCAACCTCTCGCTTACCGGAATCCACCGCCCAAACTCCGGCTTTCTCGCTACTGTTCTCATGCATTCAATCATTTCCCTGCTCCTTTCCGCACCGCAGCTGATACGGCACCTCTCTGAATCTCTTAAGCACGTCGCCGCTCACATGCTTGCTTGGGCGTGTCATTTTCTCACTGATTTCCGCCATGCGCCTGCGGCACTCCTTACTGTCTCTATGCATTTATCTCGCCCCCTGTATCCTCGATCGTAGCGGACACCACCGCGGCGACGTCTTGACCACCGGCAAAATCTCCCGCTCCGCTTTCTTGCAAAAACTCATGGGATCGAACCGCTCTCTCTGGATTTTTCCGCAATGTTCACACTCCGCGCAGATATGTACCGGCTCATAGCCGTCATTTTCCGTCACGTATCGGAGACCATTTTTATTCACGTAGTACGCCAGTCCACTGTATTCACATGCTCCGTTCATTGCCGGATATATGATCTCGTTGTAAATCTGGATGATCGTCTTTCCTGCTTCAAGCGCTGCCACGATATCCTCTCGGTGCGGGTCATACATGCTCGTTCTTTTTCTTCTCTCCATTTCATCCTCCCTGTGGTGTCGAATTAAGCAACTCCGCTTCCAACGCATCGTAATCGTAGTCCCGTTGGCTGAAATTATTGAACTTATTCCCACTGGTATTCTTGGGTTTGGGGGCTGTGCCTGCCCGCGCCCAGTTCCTAACTGCAGCCTTCCAGTCTCTCATTTTGTTTTTACCAACCATCCACCCGTTAGAAGTGTAATAGTCAAGAAATCTCTCCACATCAAAGCCGCTATATCCCTTTTCTGCACAATACTCTGCTACGTTCTGACGAGTGGGCGGGGGAAAGCGCATGCTTTTCTCTTTACTCTCTTTTTCAATAACAGGTACAGTATCAGTAACAGGAACAGTATCAGGGTTATTTTGCTTTTCAGAAAAACCATTTGCTTTTTTTGCTTTTGTTTGGTTTTCATCATAAGCATTTGCTTTAGGTCTGCCGCCAAGTTTACCGGCTTCCCTGCGCTTCTCAACCTTTTCCATGTACGCCGCATTGTCCCGATCCATTCGCTCGCGGATAAAACTAAATGCCATATCTGCCGCCGCATCAAGTTCCGGTACAGATTCGCCCGCCGCATAGCGTAGAATCGCGGTAAATAGTTCTCCACGCTGATCCATGCTCATTTTCTGTATGTGCCGCAGATACTCCGTATACAGGACAAAACTGCTTTTTCCGTCTGCCAAGCCATCACCCCGTTTCTAAGTCCTTAAGCAGGTCTTTCAGCGTCATTTTCGCCTGTCCCGCGGTAAGTTCCGTGATCGTCACTTCAATCCTCGGATTCTCCTTATCCACAAACGTATCGAAATAGAAGTGCGGGATGCATCTCTGGTTGTCGTCCTTGATTACCCATGCCTTTTTCAAGCTGTCCTGCACAAACTTAGCCGCGCAGGACAAAATATTGTCGTTATCCCGGCGCCGGTCTTTCTCGAAAAACCGGTAATAGATCAGTACCGGTGCCGTAATGGTGCCAATACCAGGAAGCTGCCGCCGGATCTGCCAGATGATTCCATCCTCATTCTTCTGCTTCATGTGTCCGCCCTTGTGCGGATTCGTCCGGTTGGCGGCAGTGTATTCATTCAAACCATCCAACCGCCCCGGGATCGTGAACTTATACTCCATCCGCACCACCCATTCCAGCATTGCAGCTTCTCACATCAAGGATCGTATTGTTACTCGGATTCCACCCCTCTACATATTCAAGAGCATTCTCAAAACGCAGTGACGGGATGTTATTTCTCGAATTGACTGCGAAATAGTCCTGTATATCATGATTGCATTCCGCGAAAACCTTTTTGCTTAATTCCTTGTACGCCGGTGCTTTCTTACCACCAAGGATCTCGATGACTCTCTTATTTACAGCTTTCTTTAATTCCTGCTGCTGACCGTAGTCAATCGTCATGGTATTTTCGAGATGTTCGATGCGGTTCTCGTGATCGTCTACCATTCCAAGTTGAATCCGCATCATTTCTTCTGGTGTGAGCCTCTTCTGATATGATCCGGTCCGTCTGATCTGTGGCAGCACTTCGGATGTTACCCAGTGCTTAAACTTTTTCGCATTCGGTAACTTACTGGAAAGGATCAAACTGTAAAGACCTGACTCATTGATAATTATTAAATTCTGTTTGCCACCGGGAGTCATCATTTCAGTGACCCCCTTATCTTCTTCATCAACATGGGTCGCAACTGCATTGTTTAATGATTTTCCCTTTCCATAACCAAGTGCTTCGGCAACGTCTTTTCCAATAAACCACGGCTCTCCGTCTATGGTTACTGTCCGAATCTCTCCAAACTCTCTATTCTTAAAAATCTCTAACTGATTCAATATTTCTCCTTTCCCCTCCGGGACGACCCCGGAGGTATCATCATGGCTTCGACAGTTCGTGATATAATAAGTCTCCGCATGATCGGTTTCTTTCGCCCGCAGGCGGGTGTTTCAACCCTATAACCAGCTCCGACCGAATATCCGCCGGAACTCTTCTCTGCTCCCGTAATGGCTTTCAAAATATTCCTGTGCCATCTGCTTAAGCTTCAGATCCATTTCAGCGGCATTCTCTCCTGCCTGTGTTCCATTCGGATGTAAATCCGGGCGAAGCGGTATGACAAATCCATACTTCTCGCTATTCTTCCGGTTCGGATTACCTGGGAAAATATGATGGCGTTCAACCGGCTCCACGCCGGTAAAATAGCAATGTTCCATATCATCCGTGAATACGCTCCATAATCGCTTCATACGCCCCACTCCTGTTTCATCCGTTCCAGTTCATCCGGCGTTGCCGTCTCAATACCAAGTTCCTGTGCTTCCTCCACAATCTGGTCAATAAAGTGACTCATTTCAGATGTATCAAATTCACTCGATCCCTTAATCATCAGATAAGAAACCCATACCTTTCCGTTCTTCACAAATTCTCGTATTCTTTTCCAATGCCCGCCGAGCAGTGATACATCCACTTCCTTCTTAAGCGTTACTGTTACATACCCGTTGTCATCCTCATAAAAAGAACCATACTTCTGTAACATCTCTTCATAAACATCTTCTTTACTGGATGATATATCTGGATGGTTCGCAATCTTAGTCATGAGCACCCACGCATAGGCGTTTGCATCGTTACTCCGTTTTTCACGATATTTAACCGCTTTGATCCGTAGCAGATCATTCGCTTTCATGTTTTCGATCTGACTGGCTGCCGAAGCGTCAACCTCAAACGTGAGGATGATGCCTCGTCCATCAAATGTCCGGCTTGCACCAGTTAGCTTTCCGGTAGTCTCCATCAGGCATCAGCTTCTTTCTTTTTCTTGTACCAAAACTCCACCTGCTCAATAAGCTTATCTGCAAGTTCCACTGAAATTTCAGATGTTTTGGAAAAGTTATACTTTTTCTTGAGATTTCCCATCACATCCGAAGACGTTGTGTCCTTGCACATTTCGGCGTAAGCATCCACAAATTCACTGATCTTGTGTAACTGCTCCACTGTCGCCGGCATAAACTGTGATTCTGGTGTAACCGGTTCTGGTATTTCGCCGTCCGGGTCTTTCATCTCCTCGGTCGGAATGCAAAATACCTGGAAGCACGCATACTTGAACGCAATCGCCATTGCCTTGTTGGTTGCTTTATCTCCACTGTCCATGCCCTCTCCAACCGTTACCGCTTCGATAAATGAACCATCTTCGGCATAAAATGTGTACTTGATCCGGCA
>CEAG01053967.1_pt1 | contig 17235 bp, 5 predicted proteins | sample 554891 | NCBI WGS metagenome assembly CEAG01 (sample SAMEA3182116, study PRJEB8094) | gut metagenome | biome: human; feature: gut; material: Stool; isolation source: human stools | place: Canada | collected 2014-02-25
ATGCGTTGCAGTTCGTAACGGGGGGCAAGGTCTTGCAAATGCCTGTTGGCATAAAGCAAAAGGACATCAAGCGTATAACCTTGGGCTATTTCCTTAAACTTGGCGCCAGTCTGGGAACCGAACAGTTCGTTCAGTTTCGCCCAATTCTCGTAGATAGAGTTTTTTTCCTCCAACTCTTTCTCGATGCCGGCTATGCGTTCCTTACCTTTTATATGGTTCTGTATCGTCACCTCTATTTGGGCCAAACGTCCGGTTTCCATTTCTTTGGCAGCAGTGCAGGCAGTCAATGTTTCAATCAGCGACTCCTTGTTTTCCGTGGTATCCGGTTTCAGAGGAGCTTGCTGATGCTCCTCCCTTTTCTGCCTTCGCTCCGCAAGGACCGCCTGAAGAGTGGTTTCCTTCTCTTTCAGTGTGCCCAACGCTTGTTTCTCAGCCAGTATCCAGCTTTTGTCTTTGGAAAGCAATTGTTCCAACTCGGCATACGTTTCCTTTTGAAGCGTGAGCCACTCGTTTATTTTCAATTCGTCTTGTTGCAAGACAGCAGTCAGACGGACTAATTCCTTTTCCATCTGTGCGGTCTGCCCTTTGTAAGATTCCGCCTGCACAGTTAAAGAATGATGCAAGTTCATGGCTTTTTCCAGTTGTTGTTCCAGTTCCTTTTGCCGTCTTGCATGGGTTGCAACCACTGTTTCGGTGGATTCACCATTCAGCAGGGAAGACCGCAGACGAGCACGTTCGTTCAATTCTGCCTGCTGTCTTTCTTCTTTTTGTTTCTTTTCTTCGTACAAACCAATGGCATTGGCTTCTTCTTTTTTCAAACTATCTCTTTGGGCTGATTTTGAGGTAAGAGCCTCTTTTATTTCGGTCTGCTCTTGCAAACGGGCATTCCATTGCCTGCCGAATTGCTGGACATAATGTTTCAATGTGCCCTGCTCCAACAAATCTTTCCAATTGGGAATAATGGATACGTATGTTTCTACTTTTTTCAGCGTATCATCAACTTGCGCCACATAATTTTCAATCAATGCGGAAAGACGGGCCATCTCCAGTTGGCGGGCATTCAGCGTGTTTTTCAGTTGTTCCGTTTCTTTAGCAACCTGTTCTTTCGCACGGTTCAGTTCCTCTTCCTGCAAGGATTGGACATTGGTCTGTTCCCTCATCGGATGATGGAAACTCCCGCAGACCGGGCATGGCTTTCCTTCCTCCAACTGCTCACGAAGCAACAGCACCTCTGCCGGCAACAGTCGGTTCAGACGCTCGGCTTCCTGTTGTACCGATTTCAACCGCTGTTCCTCCGCTTCACTCGCTTTCTTTACTTTATCCAGCAGTTGACGGTTCGATACGCTTTGCGCCCTTGCCATTTCCAGATTGGTAAGCAAGCTGGTAATCAGTTCAACGGCAGGAATCAATTGGGAATAAGCAGTATATCGTTCAAACCAGGTTTGCAAGGCGGTTTGCTTCTCCATCAACAAACTTATATCCTTCTCTGTCTTACAAACGGATTGACGCAGATTATCTTTAGCCTGCAATGCCAAAGCCGCTTCTTTCTGACTTTCCGCCAATTGCTTTCTATTTTCCACCAACTGCACATCCAATGCTCTGGCTTTATCCAATTGCGGTTCTTGCTGTGACAAATAGGCCTTAAATTCCGCCAGTTCTTTCTGAGCGGCTTCCCACTGCACGTTCGCGGAAGTCTGTAAAGCCGCATTCTGCCGGATGGCGACCTGTATTTCGCTCAACCGGGAACGACCGGCAGCTATCTGTTGCCGGGCATTACGCTGTTCCATATACACATCGCGGATATCCTGAGCCTGCTCTATACGAGCCAACAGTTCATAACGCGGACGGGCGACTTCTATTTCTTTTCTAATGCCGGAAAGTGATTCTTCCGACTGTATGCATCCTGTATTCAAGCGTCCTTCTTCTTCCAGCCATTTCAACTTGCCGGACAACGCCTCCTCTTTCTTCTTCGAAACGGACAAGCGGACTTGTAATTCTTCCTTTTCAGCCGAAAGTTGCTGTAATTGCTCATCTGTCAGCAACTCAATGCCTTTGATACGTTCCTGCAATAATTTATATTCACTTTCCGCCCGCTTGGTGCGTTCATAAATAGAAGCAGAGATACGCGAGTAAATTTCCGTTCCGGTCAGTTTTTCCAAGATTTCGGCTTTATCAGGCTGACGAGCCTTCAGGAAGGTAGCAAAATCTCCTTGAGCCAGCAACACAGAGCGGTTGAACTGTTCGAAAGAGAGTCCGATCAGTTCACTGATGCGGGATAATAATTCGGTCTTTGTTCCTTGCTGTTCCACTCCGGAGGTAAGGTTGGTCAACGTCATTTCCACTTTTTGCAAGGAACCGCTAACCTTCCCACGCGAACGTCGCACCGTCCAGCGTGAACGGAACACCTCTCCTGTCAAAGCGACGAAATCCACTTCCGAGTACCCCTCGGCAGTACCCCGGCGAAGGATGGAACGGCTATCGTTCTGTGCAATTCCTCTGTCGGCAACATCCATGACAGAGACGTTATTCTCTTTCGCCTTGTTCATACGTGGTGTACAGTCAAACAAAGCCAGACACAAAGCATCCAGCAAGGTTGACTTTCCGGCTCCGGTACTGCCTGTAATGGCGAATATACCTGCCGAGCACAAAGGTTCGACGGTAAAGTCTATCATAAATTCACCTTCCAATGAAGCCAGATTCTTTCCTCTTATCGCTACTATTTTCATACTCCTGCCTCCTTGATTACACTTTCCAGCAATTGTTTCATGGTATCGGGCATCTCCGTCCCTCCATATTTCCGTTTAAAGACATCCAGTGCCATATCCAGCGGACGGATGGTTTGCAACTCCTCGTAGGAAGTGGCGACAATGCCGCTTGCCTTTTTTTGTGGAAGCATAGCGGCGATGCGTGCCAGGCGGACCGCTTTTCCTTTCAACGCTTCCTCTATCTTATACTTATAAGAAGGTTCCGGCTCGGTCATCAAAATCTTTATTTCCAGATAGGGTGACCGCAACGTGACATCCCCATCGGGCAAATCGCCGATGGCTTGCAGCACTTCTTCCAGCGGACGGGCCTGACGAGGAATACTCATCACGCCGGCTAGCGGTTCAAATGCCAATCTCTCTATGCCGGTACCCTCAGCACTTATCGTTATCATGACCACTCCCGAAGCATTGTTCCTCTCAGCAAAAGACATGGGCATAGGAGTTCCGGAATAACGCACATTCTCCCGATGGGACACACGCTGGGAGCGATGCAGATGCCCCAATGCAGTATAGGCGATAGCCTCATCAAAAGCATCGGGGGATACACATTCCAAGCCTCCGATAACGGTACGTTCCGAACGGTCGTCCTCCGAGATTTCCGAGCCGGTGGCTTGCAGATGTCCCATGGCGATAACGGGAAGTCCTTTCTCCTTCACTTCATTGAAAAGCTGCTCATAAAGCAGTTGGACTCCTTTTGAGTAATTTTCAGCCGAAGGATAATCCCCCTGACGCAGATAGGGAACGGCAAGGCAATAGGCGGTCACTTCCCCTTCTGTGTAAAGGGGGACAATGAGGTGTTGCAAGTCTATATCACCTTCCGCATTGCGGCGCACGACACCGCGAACGGTGACATTCATATCCTCCAACAGGGGATTGGGAGCCTCCAGACGGGCTGCCGAGTCATGATTTCCGGCAATGATGATAATTTGCAAAGAAGGGTTCTCGGACGTAACTTCTCTTAGAAAACGATAATACATTCGTTGTGATTCCGCCGAAGGGTTCGGGCTGTCGAATACATCACCTGCTATCAACAATACATCTATTTCATGCTGTCTTATCTGCTGTTTCAGCCATTCTAGAAAATGGAGATGCTCTTCCCGCCGGTCGTATTCATAAAAAGTCTGGCCCAGATGCCAGTCTGCTGTATGGAGAATTTTCATTAGCTGTTCGGTTTGTTTCCTGCAAAAATAGGAAAACTAAATGAAAAAAGGTATTTCTTTTAGGTACAACCTCTAAATGAAAACTATTTTTCATGCAGAAAACAAGCAGACATGCCACCTTTTCGCTATCTTTGCCATACGAGATAAATAATAAGAAGAAAGGAGAACGTCATGAGTACAATCACATTGGAATCAATACAAAACGAACTGATTCGGGAAATCCTGGACATCAAGAATGTAAAGGTGTTGGAGTCTGTAAGGAAGACTCTTGTTCATGCTAAAAAGGAAATGGAATCTGTTTCTACCATGGTGGCAGAGGATGAAGAACCCTACATGACCAAAAGTGAAATAATGGACGGGCTGTCCGAGGCTTGCAAAGACATCAAACTGATGCGTGAAGGAAAGCTGAAAGGCCGTCCCATAGAAGAATTGCTCAATGAACTATAAAATCAAAGTATATCGCCACTTCGAAAAAGAAGTTAAGAAACTTTCCAAGCGATATAAATCATTGAAGCAAGACTTGACAATTTTAGCCGCAGAACTCATGCAGAACCCTGACATGGGTACTGATTTAGGCAATGGCCTACACAAAGTACGCATGAGTATAGCATCAAAAGGAAAAGGGAAAAGAGGTGGAGCAAGAGTGATCACTCTCATCGCCACTCTATCCAAAGAAGAAAAAGAGATTGGCTTACATTTCATTTATGATAAATCAGAGCGTGAGAATATCACTGATAAAGAGTTACAAGCGGTCTTGAAAGACAACGGAATTATCTGAAAAGACGAACCGGTCATGCCAACTGAGGCATGGCCGGTTCGTATATCTATCATCATTCAGCCACCAGCCGCACCTCATAAATATGCGGAGTCACTTTCTCATTTCCTTTACCGATCTTTATCTCCAGTTGCTCATTGGATTGCATAGATGCAGGTACATCAAATATCCCAACCGATACATCCGAAACCGGTTTACCAGCCAATCGTCCTACTTCCTGCCCGTTTATCCATACTTTTGCATCCTTACGAATCTCGGGACGGAACCGGATACGCACTTTATTGACCTGCTTTCCGTTCGTCTTCATACGATAACTGAACCAACCGGCCGCCTCACGCCAGTGAATCCCTTCATCATCCCCCGTACGGGAATTCTCCATCCGGATGAAATGGTCGCTTTCCGGTTGTTGTTCCCCACAAATCACTTTATCGGCGGTCATACCATCCAATGCGGCACGCTCCTTTTCCTCTTTTGCCAACTGTTCCTGCCTTGCCTGCAACTCCTGTACGGACAGCACAGGCCAATAGACCATATACCGGCACTCATATAAACGGAAAAACGGTTCCACAGTCATACCCTCATAGCGTTCGGGATAAACTCCGGACAATGTAAATGTCAACGGCTTACCTTCCACTTTTTTCAGATGAGAAAGAAGATTGTTCTTATCCCCCACAATGACAGGCATCGTTTGTAAAGGCAGGCGCGGTCCGGCAGCAATGTGTCCGCCACGACTGTCATCGGCAAACATGCCATCCTGATTTTGCTTGCCCAGCCGGGCGGCCAGCACAATCGGTCCGTATAAGATGGAATAGTTGGCAGAACCATCCGGCAGTGCAATGGCACGCAAATGCATCGGCAGTTCCAGCCTTACTTTGTCACCTTTTGACCAAGTACGGTTCAGGCTAACATATCCCTCTTTGACCGTTACGTTCTGCCGTTTACCATTAACAGACAAGCGTAATGCTTCCGGCTTCGTCCATTCGGGAATACGGAAAAGAAGGGTAAATTCTTTCTTTCCCTTTTCCGGAGAAATAACAAGAGTACTCCCCTCCTCATCGGGAAAAGCCGTCTGTTGCTCAATTTGGGTATCTCCCCAGCGCAAGGTAGACGGAATGAAAAGATTGACATACAGATTATTATCCTTGTGTCCATAAATCATTTCACCATAACGGGCATGATTTTCCATCCCCGATCCCACACAACACCAGAAACTGGTCTGAGGCTGCGAATAGACCCTGTAATGACCGGCACGCATCGGGGTAAAATAAACAAATCCGCCTTGCACAGGATCTTGCGTGGAAAGGATATGGTTATAAAGCGCCCGTTCGTAATAATCCATAAAATGAACGTCCGCACTCGTTTCATACAGCATTTTTGTAAGGCGGAGCATATTGTAGGTGTTACAAGTCTCAGGCCCCTGCTCGCTGGTGAGCATACTGCTGAAGTCATCAGCCGGATGAAAATGCTCACGCACACTGTTACCTCCAATAGTGATGCTGCAATGATTTACCACCGTTTCCCAGAAATAGCGGGCAGCTTCGCTCCAGTCCCGGTTGCCTTCCAAATCGGCAATACGTTTGAAACCTATCACTTTCGGTATTTGGGTATTGGCGTGCATACCAGTCAGTTTATCCTCCTGTCTCAACAAAGGCTGCAACACGGTGTGATGAGAAAATTGGTGAGCCAGTTTCAAGTAGCGTTTGTCGCCGGTGATAGCGGCCACATCGGCAAATGTTTCGTTCAACCCTCCATGTTCGCTGCGCAGCATATCCTGTATCTGTTCATCGCTCAACTTGGATACCAGACGAATCATCCAGTCCGTGAGTTTCACCAACATTTCCTTTGCCTCCCGGCTATCGGTCTGAAGAGTTGCATCACGAAGGCCGGCATATATTTTATGAATATTGTAAAGAGGAACCCAGCGGTCGTTCAATCCGAAACCGGACGCGCGAATGTTTCCTTCCTCTATTTCTTTCCACATTTTGCGCCCGTTTGGAACTCCACACAGATAACCGTCACCGGCGGCATCCTGGCAGCGTTTCAGTTTACTTATCATATAATCCAGACGCGCCTTGATCTCCTTATTTCCCGTAGCGGCATACATATAGGAAAGGGCCGATAAATAATGTCCGCCAATATGACCGTCCAGCCCTGTATTTTCCCAATTGGTATAATTTTCGGCTTTAGGGGAAAGACCAGCTTCCTTCAAATAAGGAGCTAACAGACGGTCGGGGTCTATTCCCAGCAGATAACGGATATCCATATCCTCTGCGTGTTTGAAAGGGCTGGCGGTGAGCCGCACATCCCTGACTGGAAAACTTTCTACTTTTGCGGGTAGCTGAGCATGTAAAGCTACAGAAGCTATAGCAAAAACGGAAGTGGATAAAATGGTTTTAAGTAAATTCATAATGTATTTTATCGTTTCTTTATTTATTCTGCTGGATATTCAATATGAACATTCTAAAGTTTCACCTCAATTGCTGTACCGGTATAATTCACCATCTTTCCTCCCTTCAATGGTTTATCGCCTTCTCCTGATCTATGATTTACGAGAACTACTTTGAACTTCCTCTTTTCCAACATTCCGGGATATCTTCCTTCACGGTCGCTGATGTGCAAAGTACGGTTACTATCATCCCAACGGAAAGTGATAGTAGAATAAACTCCCTTTTCATAATTGTAATTATCGTTCTCATCCTCATAAAGAATAAAAGTTGCATTAGCACCCGGATAAACACGAATCTCCAGGTCATCCCAACTTTTTTCTGTGGCATACTGCACCGCAGGCCCCCAAGGAATTATAGAACCGGCACGGATATAAACAGGCATGATATCAATAGGTACTTCACGCTGTATGGTTTGGCCACCAGCCAACTTTGCCCCAGTCCAGAAATCAAACCAGTTACTTCCCTCAGGCAAATATACATCCGTTTTCTCTATTTTCCGCATATTTTTCTGATAACCATTCTGTTTTTTATCCTGCCATGTATAGAGAGAATCAGTTACTGGACGTACTAAAAAACTACGTCCGAACATATACTCCGTATCCATATCAAGTACTTTCTTGTCTTTCGGAAAATCCATCACCAAAGGACGAATAATGCTGCCTGCCTTATTTGTTACTTCCCAAGTAGTACTATATAAATAAGGTAATAAGCGATAACGCAAATGGGTATATTTCTCCAATGCATCATAAGCCCAATCACCTTTATCGCCGAACTGATAGATCTCTACAGCAACAGGACTGGAATTATGAGAACGCATGATAGGTTGGAAAGCTCCCCACTGATACCAACGGACGTGTAACTCATGATAAGCAATATTATTAACATCATTATTATATTTCCAAGCAAAAAATCCTCCCAAGTCAGTGTTCCAGTAAGGAATACCACACAAAGAATAATTCAGGCCAGCTGCCAGTTGCTTGCGCATCACTTCCCAAGTAGAAACGACATCTCCACTCCATGAATGTGAAGCATAACGCTGCTGTCCCAAGAATGAAGAACGGGTAAGTAAGAATACCCGCTTGTCGGAAGTGGTAGCACGCTGGTGCTCATAAACACCTTTATTGGACATCAAAGGAAAAGCATTGTGAACTCTTCGGAAAGAACCTAAATAAGTTTTTGTATCAAAATCTTTATCTTGAATCTCCAGATGATCGGGTTCGGTAGAATCCAACCACCAGCCGTCCATACCTAGATCAAAGATATTCTTTTTCATTTCATTCCAATAAATACTTCTTGCTACAGGATTGAACGGATCGTAAGGTTTCACTCCGGCTTTAGGCGGCCAAGTCTCAAAATGAAGCAAAGCATTCAGACTGTCCATCTTATGATACATCTCTGTCCACGGACCAAAAGAGGCCCATACAGAAATCATGATATGCGCATTCCGCTTGTGTATATAGTCAATCATTTCTTGAGGGCTTTTTATTCTTGGAGTACCATAACGTGCATCCGGATTCTCACCATTCGGAAGATATTTCATGTATTCTTTGTCGCCCATCTTATTAATATAGCGAGGATTCTGGAACTTCATGGAGTTCCAGTTAGAATCACATCCCCAATACTGCCAATCCTGAATGATTCCATCCAAAGGAACTTTCCGATCACGGTATTCATCAACCACTTCGCACAGTTCATCCGGACTCTTATAACGCTCGCGGCACTGCCAGAATCCAAGTGTCCACAGCGGATAAAGAGGAGCCTGCCCGGTCAAATCACGGACTCCGGCTATCACGCCGTCCGCATTGCTACCATAAATGAAATAATAGTCGGCACAATCGCCCACTTCAGAATCGAATGACATTTCTTGCGGATTATCCGTAAACATAGTTGGGGAATAATTGTCCCAATAAAGTCCGTAACCTTTCACTGAATGAATAAAAGGAATACAGATACTCATATTCTTGTTACGAAGAAAAAGTTTTTGATTGCGCTGATTCACTTTTCCAGTCTGTTGTTGCCCCAATCCATAAATCACTTCATCCTTATCTAATAAAAAAGCCTGCCGGACATTGTAAGAAAAAGTACCCGCATCATCAAACGGGGTGAACTGTGTTCCATAATCCTTGTCTTTTAACAACACCCTTCCGGTTGCATCATAGAAATTGATTCCACCTGTAGATGAATTGACCTCCACCTGTAATGCATCCGACTTTAAACGAATATACTCTTTATTCATTGCAAACTCCACAAAGGTCTCCTCAGGCTCTTTCATTACTACAAGGCTCTTCTTGTCATACGAACTTCCCTCCGGTGTCTTATATACCCGGACAATGGATGGAGAATAAAATGCCACTTCAACATCTATACCTTGTACAGTAGTCTTAACTCCTTGCGGCATTTTCTGATAGCTCTGTGCCTGGGAAAATAATCCCAGACAGAGGAGCAACAAACTTATTGAAATCTTTTTACTCATAATTCTTTCTAATTTAATGTAGAAAAGAAAAAACAACCTTTTCATCCTTAAAAAAACATCCAATAAATACTATTTAGAATATCCCGGATTCTGTTTCAGATTACTATTGGTCAACAATACTTTATTTGGAATAGGATACAGATTTTTGGTTTCATCACTCTTATCATGAGAGAACCAAGCTTTTGTAGTGAAGATGCCAAAACGAATCATGTCCTGACGGCGGCGTCCTTCCTGACAAAACTCCCAACCAAGCTCATCAAGGAAACGACCATATTTAATATCCGTTCCTCCATCATGTTCTGTCTTATAACTATCTCTCCGACCATAATCATATACACTTCCTCCCATCAGTTCCGCGTCTGTAACTTGCGCTTTTTCAGGTTCATTCTTGAAGGCGCGTTCACGTACCTGAGTCACCAAAGCACCTGCTCCCGATTTGCCCAAACGCATCAATGACTCCGCTTTCATCATCAATACATCCGCATATCGTAACAACGGCCAGTCATTGCTCAAACGGTTGGTTATACCGGTGGCATATTCAAATTTACCCCAACGGAACCCATCATCCACATCCGACTGATCAATAGAGGGGACATCTACCGTATAAATCAATGGTTTTCCATCAATACTACGCTTCAAGATTTCACCGGAATAGGTATATTGCTGACCTTGAATATAGTTATCCTCTAAACGTGCATCATCCTCATCAAAAGAATTAATAAACTGAGGCACTGCGCACACGCCTCCCCAAGGACGTGCAGTCAATTGGTAAGTATCTTGATTCTCAGGTGCTAAAGTGTACATATGAAAATCAAAATCATTCCATCCTGTCACATAAATTTCATCAAACGGCAATGCAAAGATAATTTCTTTAGAATTCTCATTATGCGTTACAAAAACATCCTTCTGATTATTCTCCAATGCATATTCTCCGGACTTCTCGGCATAATTAATCACGATATCACACTCGTCAATACATTTCTGCCATTGAGCAGTACCCGACCAAACTTCAGCATTCAAATACATTTTGGCCAGCAATGTATGAGCCGCCCACTTATTGAAACGTCCATAATAATAACCTCTCGGCGTTTCGGACAACAAATCCATATTCTCCGTTATTTCTTTCACAATAAAGTCAAAGACCTCTTTACGAGTAGACTGTTGCGGCAAAGAAGTATCTTTAAAATCTGTCACAATGGGCACATTACCATACAAATCAATCAAAATATAATAATATGAAGCCCTCAGTACTTTCAATTCGGCAATCAACTTTTCTTTCGTTTCTCCATCCACACTGATCACACCTTCTTCTATCTGAGATAAAATACGGTTACAGGTATTCACACCATTGTACGTACGTTCCCATCCTTGAAGCACACCGTCATCCTCGGTAGTCCAAGTATGCTGATGCCATCTTTTATAGATATAACCGTCTACCCATCCAATACCATCACGGGCAGGAAGAACATCTTGATCCGCACACAATTCCTGTGCACGAACCACTCCGTTCCATTGCAGCAACGTTTCACGCCAAGGTATATAAGCGGCATTTACCAGATAACTGACATCTTCCTCCGTTTTCGGTACGTAATCCTCAGACACTACCTGTCCATAGCTCTCATGCAGTAAATCAGTACAAGCTGTATTTCCCAACAATGCGGCTGTCATCAGTCCCATTGTCCATAATTTTATATTTGTTTTCATCTTCAATTCCTTTTTAGTTCATTAAAATTTCACATTAACGCCGAAAGTAAATGAGCGCACACTCGGATATCTGTCACGTGTATCATACCCCGGAGTCAAACCATCTGTTGATACTTCCGGATCAATACCTTTATATCCGGTTATAGTCAAAGCATTCAATACCGAACCATAAATACGGAGTGACTTTATATATTTACCTACCTGACCGAAGCTATATCCCAAAGTGATATTGTCAATCTTCCAGTAGTCACCATCTTCTACATAATAGCTATTGAATTCCGGTTCCACTTCCGGACTCAACGTATGCTTGCCAAATACCAAGTCATTCACAGACTTCAAACGATTTTCAAAACGGCTGTTTTTTACATTCTCATAATTCATACGTCCACCATTGATTATCTGGAAACCAAACGCGCCACGCATCGTCACATTCAAGTCGAAGTTTTTATAACGAAGAGTATTGTTCCATCCCGCATACCATTTAGGAAGACCGTTACCAATAACATGCTTATCTTCGGGAGCATGAGTAAAATCTTTATAGTTCACCAACTCACCATTCCTGTCTTCGTAGATCCAACGACCTTCACTGTCCACATCTACTACTTTAAAGCCATAAAAATTACCGATGCTTTCACCTACCTGTACTCTGTGAGAATCGGCTACCTGACCGGAGTATTCCACTGTACCCGTATTAAAATAGTCATAATCCGACTTAAAGATGCTGCCAGACAAACTGATTAGCTTATTAGAGTTCAAAGAGAATGTTCCGGTAGTGCTCCATTCAAAATCTTTATTCTGAACAGGAACCACAGTTACCAACACTTCCACACCACGGTTTCTCATTGTACCCCCATTGGCCATCGTCTTATTATACAAGTTCGGAGGAGTCGGTACTCCATATTCGTATATCAAGCCATCCACATCACGGTTATAATAATCAATAGAACCGGACAAACGGCCACCCCATGAAACGAAGTCCAAACCAATATTTGTTTCTTTCTTTTCCTCCCATTTCAAATCAGGATTCGGATTGGATGCCGGAACAATGGTCTGTCCCCAATTCCCATTTAAAAAAGCATACGAGCCGTATTTCAACATAGCCACCCCCAGGAAAGGATCTTTAGGCTGTGAACCCGTCACACCATATCCCACACGAAGTTTCAAATCATCAAATATCTTCTGATTCTTCATAAATGCTTCTTCGGTAATTCTCCATCCTACAGATATAGATGGGAAAAGCCCCCATGCATTATCAGTACCCCATAACTGGCTGGCTCCTTCATAACGAAGAGCTCCCATCAACAAATAACGATTCTTGAACGAATAGGTAGCCCGCCCAAAAAAACCGATCAAATTTGTAGGAGTTTTCTTTGAGCCGATATTCGCTTTACCGTCTTTCAAAGCAGAACCAATGCCAATATTATGCCATCCGCCAAAATAATCATCCTGAAAACCATAGTTATCAATCCAAAGCTCTTCAAAGTCTGTTTCATTGTAGCTATAACCACCCAAGACACTAAATTTATGCGCACCGATTTCTTTGTTATATTGTGCAGTAAGTTCCATCAACTTCTCCATCTTGGTATAAGCACCTACCGAAGACCAACCAGCCAATCCATCACGCAAAGCAGAAATATGGTTCAAAGTTTCACCGTAGCCACGGTTCATATTGTCACGAATATAAGAGAATACGGCAGAAAGAGTCAAATCTTTGATAGGATTATAAACAATATTTCCATTGTAACGCAACTGCGTCTTTTTTACATTTCCTTCAGCCTCATACAACAAAGCCAACGGATTCTCGTATTCGAATTTGCTCACATTCTCATTCCATGTACCATCCTCATTTCTTACCGGATCAGTCGGGTTTCTACGAGTTGCCTGGCCATATACCCAACCTCTGAAACTACCCCCACTAGTTGTAGATTCCATCTGGTTTTTCTTACCAAACAAACCGAATTTCAACTTCAACTTATCATCAAACATACGGTGGGTTACCTCAATACGTCCTTGAAAACTTTCGAAATCCGATTTTTTCATGATCCCTTGACGAGAGGCATAGTTCAAGTTGGCAATATAATTAGTCTTTGAATTGCCACCCATCAATGACAAGTTATGAACATGGCTAACCGGTGTACGGCTAATCTCATCAATCCAATCCGTATCAGCCCCATGGTCCTGGTCAGGATAAAGGGTACGGAACTCATCTGCATTCAGCATATCCAACTTTTTGGCTATAAGAGAAGTACTGACGTAGCCATTATACTCCACCTGGTTAATATCCACTCCTTTAGCCTGTTTGGTAGTAATTAAAATCACACCATTCGTACCGCGCGTACCATAAATAGCGGCAGCAGAACCATCCTTCAGCACGTCCACGCTCTCCACATCTTCGGGAGCCACTGTACCGAGTTCTCCCGGAATTCCGTCAATCAATACCAAAGGAGCTGTATTAGCTCCACCAATGGTATTTGTACCACGAAGACGTATCTGAGTACTTCCCGTCGGGTCACCGTTAGGATTGGTAATGGCCAGACCGGCTACTTTTCCTTGAATCAGCTGTCCCACATCTTTCACGGCTCCTTTTACAAAGTTGTCGGCTTTCACACTAGCTACAGAACTGGTCACATCACCTTTACGCTGTGTACCGTAACCAATCACCACCACTTCATCCAAGGTTTTGGTATCCTCCTTTAAAACAATCTCTAATGAATTCTTTCCTGCTGTCGGGACTTCCTGAGTGACATAGCCAATATAAGAAATAACCAACACACTCTTTGCCGGAACATCCAACATAAAGTTTCCATCAAAATCGGTAATGGTTCCCATGGTATTATTGCCTTTTACAACAACACTGGCTCCTATGACAGGCTCGCCGGAAGAATCTTTCACCTTACCCGTCACTTTTTGCTGGGCTAAGGCCGTTAATGAAAAGCTTAACAGAGTAAGCAACAAAAACAAATGTTTCATTCTATATTAAATTTAAAGTTATATATACCTTTACTGCGGGAATGAATGAAGAAGATGTGTTTTTCTCCCCGTAAAAGGTTGTGGCAAAAGAATGAAATAGGAAATAGAAATACAGGTGAAGAACCATGCTAACAGGGGATACAAATAGCTCTAGCTATAACTTGACGCATTTGTACCCCCTATTTGCAACAATTAAAGGACAGGAAGATGTTTATTCTTCGTGTTGTGATTTCTGGAACTCACTGGGAGTCATTCCAAATTCCTCCTTAAAGCAAGTGGTGAAATACTTCCGATTAAAATACCCCAACGTAGCGGCAACCTCTGTTACACTTTTGTCTTTATCTTCCAACATGTGTCTGGCATGCTTCATCTTGATGTTCCGGATAAAATCCAATGGAGTTCGGCCTGTTATGGCTTTCAATTTACGGGTCAAAGTAGAACGGGACATATTCATGGCATCAGCTAGAGCTGTCACATCAAAATCAGGCTCAGTAAGGTTATCTTCCACGGCTTTTACCGCTTTCTCCAATAGAAGTTTGTCCAGTTGTACAAACTCAGGTTCAGGCAAATTCACCTTACTATCCAAATAAATACGCATTTTAATCATCTCCTTGCTGTCCGCCCACATTTCATTATTCTTACGGTCCACGCGCTTCAGATAAAGATACAGACTATAACCGGATACACCCATCACTATCAATACATAGAACAAATACGCCCACCAAGTTTCATAAAAAGCAGGAAGGCGTCGGATAGTCAGTTCAGTTACCTCTTTACTCCAAAGACCATTTTCATCCGTCGCTTTCACCTGAAAAGTATAAGTGCCCTTACTCAAATGATTATAAAAAGCCGAGTTTTTTCCACCTTCCACATATACCCACGCTTTGTCCACTCCTATCAACCGATAAGCATAGCGTATTTTTGAAGCATAACGGTGGTTAAGAGAAGAAAAACTAATTTCCAAATTCTGATCATCGGGATGCAATTCTATCCGGTTAATGGAATTGCTACTCTTTCTATCTCCGAATATCAATGATTCTCCTTGCAACTTTATATCAGTTATCTTGGTCTTCACTGCACTAGCCTTTCTTTCCAACCCGTTTGATGGAGTAACCATGCAAATACCCGGAATGCCGCCCCAATAAATATTGCCATCTTTTGCTTGACAAACAGCAGTGGGAAGAAAGCGACGCAACAAGATAGAACCATCCGTGGTAAGATAGGTGCGGAACGAACCGTTACGAGGATTAAATTCTATCAGTTTCTGGTTTGTATCAATCCAAATATGATTATATGCATCAGCCACTATTTGATTCACCTGATTACCGTTCATACCGCAAGCCTCATTATAACTGACCAACTTATTCTCTGAAGGATCATAAGAATAGACTCCTCCGTCACAAGTTCCCAACCACAAAATCCAATCGGGAGCAATAGACAGACAAGAGAAATTCTTGTCCAATTTGAAAGAACGAAGTTTTTCATCCGCCGTTGTCTGAAACAAACCGTTGTCTTGAGTACAAATCCATATCAACCCTTCCTTATTCTCCACGATTCCCATCACATGCCCCACATCGGGATAAACCTGTTTAATTCTTTTCTGACGGACATCATAACTGCAAAGTCCTTTGTTCAAGCCTATCCACAAGATTCCGTGCGAGTCTTCATACAATTTGGTCACCGTAGCGTTCGATTCCACCTGCCCGTTCAAATCAATAAGATCCACCAGATACATCTCCATACCCTTACGGGTCATACCATAAACCAATCTATTCAAATCTTTTGCCACCCAAATACCGTTATTAATACGTGCTCGAGCCATCTCTCGTCCGTTATCCAAAGACAACGAAACAAGCTCGGGAAAATCCGAATAGATTTTCACTTTATCCTGCTTCAAGTCATATAACACCAACCCGGTTCTTTCTTGCATCATCCACATCATACCGTCTCCGTCATCACACAAAGCCATTACAGCCGGACTGCGGTTTACTCTGTCCGCCAAAGCGGGCAAGGCATAATCCTTGGTCATATTATCCATCAGATGTACAATGAAACTAGGACGGTCAAAGGCCGACACCCATAGACATCCCCTCCCTTTCAGGACTTCTACCAACATATGATTAACAGGCAGAAGCCCTGTCTGGAATTTCAATTGTTTTAACGTCTTATCCGGTTGTATTTGTAAGGACATGAAATCGTGCCCGGTGGTTAACCAGATATACCCCAGTTTATCATCCTGTACCAGACTAAGGATGACCCCATCCTCCTCACCGGCAGCATTGACCGGTATTTCAGAATATACAAACATAGAATCTTCAGGAGCCGAAGGGTCAAAACGCACCACACCATCCCCCCAGGTTGCCAACCAGAAGTAGTCCTGTTCATTATCCTGAACCATCACCGTAGGATTTTGTCTTCTCATCTTATCAGGATAAGGAACGAACTCATCTTTTTCTTTGTCCAAATGATATACCCGGCCATTCCACACAGAAATAATAATCTCATGGTTGCGGCTCTCACAAAATCCGGAAATAGTAGTTCTTCCGTACTTATTCCGGAGGGGATACTCTTTGACCAACTGTCCGTTGATGTCATATTTGGCCAATATAGAACGATAGCTCAGCCACATATAGCCGTCACTGGTAGCATATAGATACATCACCGGAATATTCTTCAAACGCTCCCGGTCCATAGGATGTACACTGTAGTCCGATTTATCAAGAATATACACCCCTTTGTCTGTACCGAACCATATATTCCCCTTCTTATCCTCAGCGATACACTCCACCAAATTGTCCTCTAATAATCCCGGAGTTTCAATGTCCGAACGAAACACTTTCACATGATAACCGTCATCACGACATAATCCGTTCACCGTGCCATACCACATATATCCTTCGCTGTCTCTGAATACGCGATGAATGGCATTTACCGGCAGCTG
>CEAG01060798.1_pt1 | contig 16713 bp, 9 predicted proteins | sample 554891 | NCBI WGS metagenome assembly CEAG01 (sample SAMEA3182116, study PRJEB8094) | gut metagenome | biome: human; feature: gut; material: Stool; isolation source: human stools | place: Canada | collected 2014-02-25
ATGAATAAAGCACACAGAGACAGAATTGCTTTCATGAGAATATGTTCCGGTAAGTTTGAAGCCGGAATGGAAGCTAACCATGTACAGGGTGGCAAGAAGATAAGACTCAGCCAGCCTCAGCAGATGATGGCGGAGGAGAGGCATATTGTTGATGAGGCATATGCAGGAGATATTATCGGTGTATTTGATCCGGGAATATTCTCTATCGGTGATACTATCTGCAAATCTAACAAGAAATTTGCATTTGAGGGTATACCTACATTTGCACCAGAACATTTTGCAAGAGTAAGACAGATTGATACTATGAAGAGAAAACAGTTCATTAAGGGTATCAACCAGATTGCACAGGAAGGTGCGATTCAGATTTTCCAGGAGTTCAATACAGGAATGGAAGAGATTATCGTGGGAGTTGTCGGTGTCCTTCAGTTTGAAGTTCTTGAATACCGTCTTAAGAATGAATACGGTGTTGATATCAGACTTGAGCCGCTTCCATACGAGCATATCCGCTGGATTGAGAATCCTGAGGAAATTGATGTGAACAGAATTGTTGGTACATCAGATATGAAGAAGATAAAAGACCTTAAGGGCAATCCGCTTCTGGTATTTGCCAATAGCTGGTCTGTTAATATGGTACTTGAGAGAAATGAGGGCTTAAAGCTTTCAGAATTTGGAAGAAACTAGTTAATACTATACATTCAGGAGTCAGGTGATTACATGAAATCAGGATACAAATGTAGTGCAAAAAGAATAGCCGCAATTGGTGTCATGTTATGTATGCTTGTGCTGACATGCCTTACGGTTACTTCTGTGCTTAATACTAAGGCGGAAGAGTCCATTGGTCAGGGCCATGTTAATTATGAAGTTACAGATCTTCGTATAAGGACATCACCAGTCAGTGGTTCAGTCATTACCAAGGTGGATGGTGGCTTTAAGTTTGATATATACGAAGAGGTCGACACAAGTTCAGGATTATGGTATGGAATAGGATTCTATCTTAACGGTGATTATTACAGAGGTTACGTTACTTCTGAATATGTAACTGTTGATAAGAGAAATGATTATAAGCCGGATGCAGATTTCGAGGAGTACCTTGATTCGCAGGGGTTCCCGGATAGTTATAAGGATGGGTTAAGACAGCTTCATGCGCAGTATCCTAACTGGGTGTTTGTGGCGGACCATAATGGAAAAGACTGGTCTGATGTTCTGGAAAACCAGAATGTGATTGGCCGAAGCCTTACATATGGTTCAGCAAAGTCATCATGGAAATCAGTTGCTGATGGCTGCTATGACTGGGAATCAGGACAGTATACACAGCTTGATTCAGGTGGCTGGGTTCAGGCATCATCTGCACTTGTTGAATATGCACTTGACCCTAGAAACTTCCTTAATGCAGATAATATATTTATGTTTGAAAATCTTTCATTTGACAGTTCATTACAGGATGAGAGCGGCCTTGAGAGTATGGTTGATGGTACATTTATGGAAAATTCAAGCCATGACCTGACATATGATGGAAGAAATTATACATATATAACCGGTCTGCTGCTTGCAGGACAGGAATCAGGGGTAAGCCCATATCATCTTGCTTCAAGAATATTACAGGAGCAGGGTAACAGTGGATATGGAAGCAGCATATCAGGAACACAGTCTGGCTACTACTGGGGTTATTATAATTATTACAATATAGGGGCATATGCTAGTGGAGGATTGACAGCAGTCCAGAATGGACTTAAATATGCTTCTTATCCAGATTCATCTACATTAAGACCTTGGAATACAAGAATGAAATCTATTATTGGTGGAGCAATATATCTTGGAAAAAGTTATATAAACAGAGGTCAGAATACTCTTTATTATGAAAAGTTTGATATGACTGGAAGAGGTCATCAGTATATGACCAATGTACTTGCTCCAAGAAGTGAATCAGTTAAGAGTGCACAGGGGTATAGCGACAGTAATAAGAACAATATTGCATTTATATTCAGAATACCTGTGTATGAGAATATGCCTGAAAATGTGTGCGAGATACCTACAGGCAATGGCAGCCCTAATAACAGACTTGAGAGCCTGTATGTTGAAGATTATTCTATAACGCCAACATTCAGTTACTATACGACAGAATATAGTCTGATTGTGAATTATGAGACTTCATCAGTATATGTCGGAGGTTCGGCACTTGATTCATCAGCTGATGTCAGCGGATTAGGATATCATGACCTTTCGGTTGGAAGCAACGATATTACAATTACTGTCACAGCAGCTAATGGCGATGATCAGGACTATATTATAACTATTGTAAGGCAGGATAAAGAACCAGATTCAACACCAGAACCAACACCAGATCCAGAACCGGATGTTGCTTATCCGGGATTTTCAACAACATTATCTGTTGATGAGGATGAAAAATACATAAGTGGTTTAACTGTATCAGGTTATGTCCAAGATGTGCTTGATAAGATTGATAATTATAATGGTGCTTATTCTAAGATACTTAATAAGAATGGCAATGAGAAGGATGGATTAGTCGGTACTGGAGATATCCTTATAACATATAATTCTTCTGGCGAAGAGATCAGCAGATATGAGATTGTTATATATGGGGATGTCAATGGTGACGGAGAGATTGATTTGTTTGATTTTGCACAGATAAAGAGATCTATATTAGGTATAGCAGACCCGTCAGGAATATATTGGAAGGCGGCCGACTGTAACAGAGACGGAGAACTTGATTTGTTTGATTTTGCAAAGGTTAAGAGATATATTCTTGGAATAGGAAGCATTAATCAATAATTATTGTTTGAAAGGATGACTATGAATAAGATAAAAAAATTACTTGCTTTTATAGGTGTACTAGCTATGTGCATTGCATTGATTCCTGTGTATTATGCTAAGGCTGACGAACAGGCTTCTATATCTATAAGTTCAGCAAGCGGAACAGTTGGAAGTACGATAACGGTAACGGTTACTATATCTGCATCTGATGTTATTGATGCAGCCTCTGTTCCAGTGTCATATGATAATTCAATTATAAAACCTGTAGGTGCAGGTAATAGTGGTGTTGTATCATTTGCACTTCTTGATGCATCAGCATATGGCTCAAATGAATCTATATCTATGCAGTTTGAAGTTATTGCAGCAGGAACAACGACGCTTAGTGTTGCAGGTGATGCAAAGATATCTGTTAATGGTGAACGTGCAACAGTCAGCAGTTCCTCATCAGGGAAGGTCACAGCAAAAGCTCCAGCCAGCTATTCCTCAGACAACACATTAAAGTCCCTGCAGATAAGTCCGGGAACGCTTTCACCAGCATTTTCACCAGACAGGACAACATACAATGCAACTGTTAATGCTGATGTTACAGAGCTTGTTGTAAGTGCTGCCGCTAATGACAGTGCTGCCAAGATAAGCATAAGCGGAAGAAGAATGGACCCGGGAAGTAATACAACAACAATTACTGTTACTGCAGAAGATGGTTCAGTTAAGAAATATATAATATATACAACAAGACTTGAGGATGGTCAGGAAGCAACAACAGAGGCTGAGTCAAAGACAGAAGCTGTTACAGAAGATGCATCACAGGCGGTTAATAATGATGGAACTGTGACGATAGATGGCAGGAAGTATTCTGTTGTAAAGGATTATTCAGGAATCACAATTCCAGATGGATATCAGGAGATTGACTATGATTATAATGGTCAGAAGATAAATGCGGTTAAAGGCATAAAGACAGGTCTTATCCTTAGGTATCTTGAAAGTGAAGATGGAAAAGGCGGGTTCTACATCTATGATGAGACTGCGAAAACATTTTCACCATACAATACTGTTGCAGAACCAGAGATAACATATGTTGTTCTGCCTATAACGAACTCGTTAGATAAGCCGGCAGGTTATGCACTTACAAGGTTTACCATGAATGGTAAAGAAGTGCAGGTACTTATGGACGCTGACAGACAGTACTGCCTGTTCTATGGAGTAAGTTCTCTTGGAGAGAAGGGATGGTTCAGATACAGGGTAAGTGATGGCTCGATTCAGGCGTATTCTGTTGTGAAATCTAACACTGCTAATGCTGATGTTAAGGCTGATAATGGAAAAACATCAGGAAACAGCAGATTCTGGCTGATGATAGTATTAATACTTGGACTGATAATAGCGGTATTTATAGTGATTACTATTGTTCTTTGCTCTAAGCTTGCGAAAGTGAAGAAGGTGTTTAACATGGCGTCAAAGGATGGTGTTGACCTTGATGAATACACTGAAAAAGTAATTGAAGGGTACGAATCAGACGAAGATGGCAGCTACGCGGAACTTGATACATCAACTGACACAATCTCTTATGGAGATGATAAGTCAGGTAAGAATGATGTAGAAGAGTTGAAGCTCTTTGATGTTGATGATGATAAGTAAATAATTAAAAAGCCTTAGTGAAAATGTGATGCTCAGATTACATTTTCCTAAGGCTTTTTCTTATTCTTCCGGAAGCTTCCAATTTTCTGCCTGACTATAATAATCGTCAGACATTTCCTTGTACTGTGCACACAGGTATGCGTCATCTGAAGTCTTTGCAAGTTCTTCATAACATTTACCAAGCAAAGATAAAGGCTTGTTTCCGCTGCTTGCCACATCAAGTATGCTCTCTGTCTCAAATGCAGCATTATACAGCCACAGCACAGCTTCCTCATAGTCTGTCTGGTTCATGTAAAATGTTCCTAGAATCAGACACATTTCAGCAGGAGGATTGTCGGCAGCTGCTTTTAAAGTGGTCTTAAAGAATGCGTCAGTGTCACCGTCTGCCATATATATCTTAGCAAGAATACAGTTGATTTCTTTCATTAAATCATTGCTTCTGCCTTCTTTGGAAAGAACATTTTCAAATATATTCCTGAAAGCAATAAAGTCGGAATCTTCACCGGATATAAGAAGCTCTTTACACAGCATGGTAACTACATAATCTTCAATGTGGATACCTTTTTCAAATGCTTTGAAATATGTTGAAAAGTCTCTTTTGCTATGGTCGTCCGCCTGCATGTGAAGAATTTCAATGTCACTGTCATATACGATTGGCGTTAGCCGTACTGTTTCATGTATTGGTGAAATCCATGTGAATGGACGGAGCCTTTTGAAAAGCTTCGGGCGGAGTTCTTTGTGTGCATTGTATACGGAATTGTATCCGGACGCATTGACATAATACATCTGGACAATGTCTATCTCTGGAAGAAGCATATGTTTCAATTCTCTTAATGCGTAGTTGTTGGTATCATCAAGCACTTCGTCTGCGTCAGCACTGAATATGTAGTCACATCCAGCTTTGGAAAATGCGAAATTTCTTGCGGCTGAAAAATCATTTATCCATTCAAAATCATATATTTTATCGGTGTAGTGAGCGGCAATTTCTTTAGTATTGTCAGTTGAGCCTGTGTCTACAATAATCAATTCATCATAAGTTCCTGCGTATGAATCAAGACACCTTGCAAGAATGTCCTGCTCATTTTTTACAATCATGCACATGCTTATTGATATCATGTTTTTCTCCTGTTCTTAATTGGATTTATATAGGTTATATCGGTAAATGCCTTGATTTTTTTAGGTATTCGTAAGATACTTGTTATCAATGATAACATATATCTGATACGAGGTACACAATGTCAAAAAAGAAATCTGCAGCAGAACCAGTTGAATATATAGACAGTCAGGCTTTTGACGCGGCGAAAGAGAAGATAATCGGCAAGAGCCATAATGACAAGGGGATAGGTACTTTGTCGGAAAAGACACTGCATGCAGTATTAAAAATGTATTATGAACCCGATGAGGATAATCATGAGGTTGCAATAGATGGTTATTTTGCAGATATATATAACGAGCATGGGATAATTGAGATTCAGACGAGGCAGCTTAACAAGTTAAGGGATAAGTTGTCAGTGTTCCTGAATGAATATCAGGTGAGGGTTGTATATCCAATGCCATATGAGAAGTATTTAAGCTGGATTGAGCCGGAAACAGGGGACATTACTTCTAGAAGAAAGTCTCCGAAGCGATGTTCTGTGTATGATGCGATGTTTGAACTGTATAAGATTAAAGCATTTTTAAAGAATCAGAATCTTAAGGTTACATTGCTGCTGATTGATATGGAAGAATATAAGCTTCTTAATGGCTGGAGTTACGATAAGAAGCGCGGAAGTGTGCGTTATGACCGCATTCCTGTTGGAATAAGAAAGATAGTTGAACTGGACTGTCCACAGGATTATATGCAGTTTGTACCAGAGGGACTTGAGAAGAACTTTACTTCAGCGGATTTTGCAAATGCAGCGCATATTGACAGGCAGACTGCTGCCAGTGTACTTGCAATGCTTAATTACATGGAACAGGTTAAAAGAGTCGGAAAGACAGGCAATGCCTATATATATGATATTGAAGAACATTATTGAATGGAGATAGTATGTACTCTGTAAATGGAAACTGCTTTCGAATATCTGTAAGAAATCTTGTGGAATTCATGTGTGCAGAAGGTGATATTGACAACAGGAATACAGGCAGCAATGATGTGAAAATCATGCAGGAGGGGGCAAGGATTCACAGGAAAATCCAGCACAGCATGGGAACTATGTATCATGCAGAAGTGCCTTTAAAGATTGAGATACCGCTTGTATCTGACTTAGGGATTGAGTATGTATTACAGGTTGAAGGCAGGGCTGACGGTATTATTGCAGATATTAATTATGACGAGGATGGCAATAAAGAGCCGGAGAGCGATGCAATAATTGATGAGATAAAGACTATGCAGACAGATGTTTCTCTGCTGAAAGAACCGGTCTATGTGCATAAAGCCCAGGCACTGGTATATGGCTATATATATGCAAGCCAGAAGAAGCTGTCAAAGATTGGAATCCAGATGACTTACGTTACTCCTGAGCCTGAGACAATCAACAAGTTTCTGGAAGAATATACATTTGAAAGAATTGAAGAGTGGTTTAATAAGCTGATTACAGGCTTTAAGAGATGGACTGATTATACATTTGATGAGAGGCATAAAAGGACGGAATCAATCAGAGAACTTAAGTTTCCTTATGAATACAGGGAGGGGCAGAAGAATCTGTGCGTGAGTGTATACAGGGCTATTGAAGATAATACCAATCTATATATTCAGGCACCTACAGGTGTCGGAAAGACGTTGTCTACTGTGTTCCCGGCTGTGCAGGCGTTAGGACAGCAGATGTCAGACAAGATATTTTACCTGACGTCAAAGACAATAACGAGAACTGTTGCGGAGGATACTTATGCTATATTAAGAGATAACGGGCTTCATATGAGAACTGTTACTCTTACAGCGAAGGACAAAATATGTCCACTTGATGAGCGCAACTGCAACCCCGTGGCATGTCCTTATGCCAAGGGGCATTTTGACAGGATTAATGATGCTGTGTACGACATAATAACGAGCCAGATGGTTATCGGAAGAGATAATGTCATGGAATATGCCAACAGACATAATGTCTGCCCGTTTGAGATGTCGCTTGATGTTTCGTACTGGTGTGATGGAATTATATGTGATTATAATTATGTATTTGACCCGGATGCGTCGCTTAAGAGGTATTTTGGCAATGGTGCGAAGGGTGATTATGTGTTTCTTGTGGATGAAGCACATAACCTTGTGGACAGAGCAAGAGAAATGTACAGTGCAGTGTTGAAAAAAGAAGATTTTCTTGCAGCTAAGAAGCTTGTCAAAGAGATGGACAAACGGCTTGCAGGTGCACTTGACAGATGTAACAAGCAGTTGCTCGAATATAAAAGACAGTGCGATACATTCATGGTTGTGAGTGGTCTTGGAACATTTCCAGCCAGCCTTGAGCGTGTCATGGGACTTATGCAGAAGTTTATGGAAAGGCATAAGGGTGAGCCTGTGACTAACGAGCTGCTCGAGTTTTTCTTTGCAGTGAGACATTTTCTTAATATGTATGACTGTGCTGATGAAAAATATGTCTATTATAATGAGCATGATAATGATGGAAACTTTCTTGTACATCTGTACTGTGTTGACCCGTCTGGCAACATAAGTGAGAGACTTTCACAGGGCAGAAGCACGGTATTCTTCTCGGCAACGTTGCTTCCGGTCAATTATTTTAAGGAAATGCTTTCAGGTGATGTATCAGAAAGAGCGGTGTATGCACACTCTTCTTTTGAACCTGATAATAAGAGAATTGTCGTGGCTACTGATGTGACAAGCCGTTATACAAGAAGAAATGCAAGGGAATATGCCAAGGTACATGATTATATTATGCATATGATTTCTGGCAGAAGCGGCAGATATATGGTGTTCTTTCCGTCATATTCTTACATGGAGAGTGTTCTTGAGTGCTTCAGGTGGGAAAATGGTGTTAATGTGGTCGAATGTGGTGGAGAATATACATTTTTACCAGAAAGCTGTGTAAATGTGCTTGTGCAGGGAAGGTTTATGAAGGAGGCTGACAAGGAAAATTTCTTATCAGCATTTTATGAGGAACTTCCAGAAGGGGCTTCGCTTGCAGGATTCTGTGTGCTTGGAGGAATATTTTCCGAAGGCATTGACTTAAAGGATGAGAGCCTTATTGGAGCTGTCATTGTTGGAACGGGAATTCCGATGGTGTGCAGAGAACGCAACATTTTAAGGGATTATTTTGATGAGTTTGGCAAAAATGGATATTCTTATGCTTATGTTATTCCGGGAATGAATAAGGTGCTTCAGGCAGCAGGAAGGGTTATAAGGACGGATACGGATAAGGGCGTTATTGCACTTCTGGATGACAGATTCATGACTGGTGAATATGAGCGTATGTATCCTAGGGAGTGGAACAGGATATTTCCAGTCAGTCTGGGTAATGCTTATAAATGTATTAAGGATTTCTGGACGGAACAGGATATGTAGAGCATTGATAAAAAATGTACAATGTTAGAACTTGTAGTCGGACTGTATGTGTGATAAAATTTAGACAGATATTATTAAGGTCCGGATATATGATGATTTGGTTTGATTATGGGAGATGGGCTTATGCAGAACGTGGAAGAGATTAATAAGAATATAGAAAACAAAACTGTAGACAAGCAGGTCTGGCAGTCTCTGGGATTTGATGAATTACAGACTATTGAGATTATCAGAGGAATTGAGAATGGCGTTGATGTAAGTGTGTATTGCAAAGAGGAATTTAACGCTGCCCAGATGAAAGCATTAAGACTTGGTCTGGAAGAAAAACTTGATGTAAGCAGATTTGCAGATGCACAGTATGATTATATGCAGATGGAAGAACTGAAGCAGGCTGTGCGTAGCGGAATGAATATGGATGATATATGTAATCCTAAGTTCAGTCATTCTGTTATGAGAGAGATAAGGCTTGCATCAGAGCTTAATTATGATCTGACCAGGTATGCAAAGCTTGGTTATTCAGGAGAGGTATTAAGACAGATAAGACTTGCAAAAAAAGAAGATATTGACCTTACATTTTTTGTTGAGGATAATTATGATGAATATCAGCTCAATGAGATAAGGCTGGGAATACACAGCTGTGTCGACATAACTAAGTATCTGCTTCATGAATATAATGGGAAACAGATGGAACAGATCAGACTTGGACTTGAGGAGGGGATAGATGTTACTCCGTATAACATGGTTGGATTTTCATCAGGACAGATGAAGCAGATAAGACTTGGACTTGAAGAAGGAATAGATGTTTCTGAATATGCAGATCCGTTTATTGATGCGGTAAGCATGAAAGAGGCAAGACACAGAATTTCTGATAAATGGAATGACGAGAAGCCTGCACTTAATGAATTGCAGTCACAGGAAATTCTTATGGGACTTACAAGCGGTGTAGATGTTTCTTTATATGCTGATCCAAGATATACCTTTAAAGAGATGGAGAAGATAAGACTTGCACTTGAGAGGGGAAGTAATCTGGATGGGCTGCTTAAGTATGGATGTTAAGATGCAGCTATTACAGTACAGTGTTTTGATAATGAATGGATAAGACCTTCGGAAAGGGGGAACAGCATGAGCAATACAGAAATAGTTAATGAAACAGCTGATATAGATGATATCGAGTTACATGAGGTTTATGTATATATTGCAGATGATAATATGAGCGCATCAGTCAGGCTTGGCAAATGTGATGAAGGATATACATATGATGAAGTCATGAATAAGCTATCGCTTAATGGAATTAAGACGGGAATAGATGAAGAAAAAATTCGATGGATGATTTTACAAAAAATATATGACCAGCCTGTTGAAGTTGCTTTTGGTAAACCGGTAGAGGCAGGAAAAGATGGATATTATGAGTTTTTCTTTGATACAGATGCAATTAATAATAACAGACCTACAGTAAGAGAAGATGGTTCTATTGATTACTTTAACCAGAAGAGATTTGAAAAGGTTAATGAGGGTGATTTGCTGGCAAGATATCATGAGCCGACTAAAGGGGAGTTTGGCTTTGATGTATGTGGAAAGCTGCTTGTTCCTAAGCAGGGTAAACCAAAGCCAAGACTGCATGGTAAGGGCTTTAAGACATCTGATGATGGTAAAGAAACTTATGCTGCAATATCTGGAAAGATTGAATACTGTAACTATGATTTAAGTGTTGTTAATGTATATGAGGTTAATGGTAATCTAGATATGAGCATGGGGAATATTGACTTTAACGGGGATGTTAATATTACAGGCAGTGTGAGAAGTGGTGTAACAGTGCATGCCATGGGAAGTATATATGTTGGAGGCTTCGTTGAGGGAGCAACACTTATTGCTGGGAAAGATATTGTATTAAAGGATGGTGTTAATACTAAGAATTCAGGAAAAATCGAGGCAGGGGGAAATATATCAGGCAGATTTTTTGAGAATACAGAGGTTATTGCCAAAGGAGACTTACAGTGTAATTATATTCTTAACTGCAGGGTGCTTACATATGGCATGATATTTGTTGAGGGACCCATAGGTTCTATTATAGGTGGTGATGTAACTGGAGTTATGGGAATCAGTACTACATCATGTGGACATGAAAGCAATGTAAAGACTTTGTTGAGAGTTGGTTCGACCAAAGAAATCAGAAAAGAATATGCAGAACTTATTATGGAACTTAAGGAAGTAGACGGACAGATTGAAACTTTTGAAATGGCTAATAAGAAGTTTGAGATGATTAAACAGAACATGCCTGAAAAGTATGATAGTAAAATGGCATTGAGAGTTACTCAGTCAAAGATTGTAAAGATGGCTCAGAAAGCCAAGCTTGAAGAAAAGAGCAAGGCATTATACAATCTTATAAGAGATTCAGAGAGAGCAGTTGTTAAAGTAAAGAATCATATATATCCGGGAAGCAGGATATATATGGATGATAAGACTTACATGCCAAGTTCTGTATTTTCACATATTATTGTTAAGAAGACGCCAAGCACGATTATTCTTAGGGATTATGATGAATAAGTATATTACAGGGAGAGTATTATGATAGAAGAAGTTGTTTCGGTGGAATTGCCGGTGCATGAAAGGCTGGTAGTAAGAAAGAACAGACTTACGAATGAAGAAAACGGCATTGATATGCCAAGGATTTCTATAGTTACAGGCACTCATGGGGATGAACTTGACGGACAGTATATCTGCTATGAGGTTATCAGAAGGATTGAAAGAGAGAAGAATAAGCTTAAAGGAATTGTAGATATTTATCCAGATATTAATCCTCTTGGACTTGATACAGGTTCAAGAGGAATTCCTATGTTTGACCTTGATATGAACAGGGTTTTCCCTGGCGATAACAATGGTGCTATGGCTGAATATGTGGCAGCAGGTATTATTGAAGATATTATTGGAAGCGATTTGTGTATTGATATCCATTCAAGCAATATATTTGTAAATGAGATGCCACAGGTAAGAATTAATGATGATACGCAGGAAAAGCTTCTTCCTTATGCGAAGATGATGAATGCACAATTTGTGTGGATATATTCGTCTATTACTGTGCTTGATGCAACTCTTGCCTATAGTCTTAATCATCTTGGTGTGCCTACTCTTGTTACGGAGATGGGTGTTGGAAACAGAATTACGCCAAAGTATTGCAGGGATATTGTTGATGGTATATTTAACCTTATGTCTCATATGGGGATATGGGATGATGAGCCGAAAGAAGTGAATGAACCTATTATCTCTACAGAGGGTGAGGTTACATTTCTTACTGCTAAGGAAAGCGGAATATTCGTATCAGCAGTTGATTCTATGGGAAGGATTGGAATTGGAACGCATATAGGAGATATTATCGAACCTATTGAGGGAAGAATAATCCAGAGAATTGAATCGCCTACAGATGGAATTATATTTACATTAAGAGAGAATCCGGTAGTACATAAGGGGGCTCTTATAGCAAGAGTTTATGGTGGCAGATAATGAAGAAAGAGATTATTTATTCGTTAAAGGGTATATATAGAGAAGATTATCAGATAGAAGGCTACAGATTCGGCGGTGGTGAGAAGTCGGCATGTATTGTTGGTGCATTAAGAGGTAATGAGATACAGCAGCTGTATATATGTTCGCAGCTTGTTAAGGCACTTAAAGAGCTTGAGGCTCATGGTGCAATATCGCACAATCATGAGATTCTTGTTATCCCATCTGTTAACAGATTTTCCATGAATGTTGGAAAGAGATTCTGGCCTACAGATAATTCTGATATAAACAGAGCTTTTCCTGGGGATGTTAATGGAGATACAACCAAGCAGATAGCAGGAACACTTTTTGACAGAATTAAGGGTTACAGTTATGGCATACATTTTGCGAGCTTTTATATGCCGGGTGATTTTATTCCTCATGTAAAGATGATGGATACAGGATTTCAGAGTGCAAGTCTTGCCAATCTGTTTGGACTTCAGTACGTTGTTATTAGAAAGCCGAAGCCAATGGATACAGTGACACTAAATTATAACTGGCAGATGAATGGTACTAATGCGTTTTCAATATATACTAACAGCACAGATATGATTGATGAGAAATCTGCAAGACAGGCTGTGTCATCTGTTCTCAGGTTTTTAACCAGAATGGGTATTCTTAAGTACAACAATCACAGTGGATATATTGCAAGTGTTATCAACGAATTTGACCTTATGGCAGTTAAGACTTATGATGCAGGATTTTACAAGAGACTTAAAGAGCCGGGTGATCCTGTATATCATGGTGAGCTTATAGCACAGATTCTTGACCCATGCGAGGGTACTGTTAAGAGTGAGATAATATCACAGACAGACGGTATTGTTTTCTTCGCACATACAGGTCCTACCGTAATGGGTAATCAGGTTGTTTACAAGATAATAAGAAGAATGCATGAATAGTTGTTTGAAAATATGTTTTATTGTGATACAATGGTTAAATATTAATAATTAATATAACTAATCTCAGGAGGAAGATATGAGCGGCGTAAAGAGAGTTTTTGTCGAGAAAAAGAAACCATTTGCAGTTAATGCGAAAGAATTACTTGAGGAGATAGGAGGATATCTTGGAATAAAGACTATTACAGATGTAAGAGTTCTTATCCGTTATGATATTGAGAATCTTTCAGAAGAAACATATAAGAAAGCACTTACCACTGTTTTTTCTGAGCCACCGGTAGATGATGTTTATGAGGGAACATTTCCAGCGGGAAAGGACGATTTCGTGTTCTCTGTAGAGTATCTTCCAGGACAGTTCGACCAGAGAGCTGATTCTGCAGAACAGTGTGTTAAGTTCTTTAATGAGAATGAGACACCAGTTATCAAGACTGCTGTAACTTATGTGTTGACAGGAACTGTTACTGATGAGGAGAAGAACAGGATTAAGGAACACTGCATTAACCCTGTTGATTCAAGACAGGCAGCAGAGGATATTCCAGAAACTTTAGTTACTGAGTTCAAGACTCCTGCTGATGTTATTTATTTTGACGGATTCAAGGATATGCCAGAGGATAAGTTAAAGGAATTATATGATTCTTTAGGACTTGCCATGACATTTAAGGATTTTAAGTTCATTCAGGAGCATTTTGCTAGTGTTGAGAAGCGTGATCCTTCTATGACTGAAATCAGAGTACTTGATACATACTGGTCAGATCATTGCCGTCACACAACATTTGCAACAGAGCTTACAGATGTTAAGTTTAAGGACGGATTCTATAAAGCCCCTATGGAAGCTACATATAACAAGTATCTTTCAGACAGAGCAGAAATATATAAGGACCGTAAGGACAAGTTCGTATGCCTTATGGATCTCGCACTTATGGGTGCTAAGAAGTTAAAGGCTGAGGGCAAGTTAGCTGATCAGGAAGAATCTGATGAGATTAATGCCTGCTCAATTGTTGTTCCAGTTGAGATTGATGGAAAGACAGAGGAATGGCTTGTTAACTTTAAGAACGAGACACATAACCATCCAACAGAGATTGAGCCATTTGGTGGCGCAGCAACTTGTCTTGGTGGTGCTATAAGAGATCCATTGTCAGGACGTACATATGTATATCAGGCAATGAGAATTACAGGTGCAGCAGATCCTACTGTTCCGGTATCAGAGACAATTCATGGAAAGCTCCCACAGAGAAAGCTTGTCACAGGTGCTGCTCACGGATACAGCTCTTATGGTAACCAGATCGGACTTGCTACAGGATATGTTAAGGAAATATATCATCCTGATTATGTTGCCAAGAGAATGGAGATTGGTGCAGTTATAGCTGCTGCTCCAAGAAGTGCAGTTAAGAGAGAGAATTCTGACCCGGGAGATATCATTATTCTTCTTGGTGGAAGAACAGGACGAGATGGATGTGGCGGAGCTACAGGTTCATCTAAGGTTCATACAGAGAAGTCTATTGAGGATTGTGGTGCTGAGGTTCAGAAGGGTAATGCGCCTACAGAGCGTAAGATGCAGAGACTCTTTAGAAGACCAGAGGTTACTAAGCTTATTAAGAAATGTAATGACTTTGGTGCAGGTGGTGTATCCGTTGCAATTGGTGAGCTTGCAGCAGGTCTTAAGGTAGATCTTGATAAAGTTCCTAAGAAGTACGAAGGTCTTGATGGAACAGAGCTTGCTATATCAGAGTCTCAGGAGAGAATGGCTGTTGTTGTTGATCCTAAGGATGTCAAGGAATTCCTTCAGTATGCTGCTGAGGAGAACTTAGAGGCAGTTGAGGTAGCTGTTGTAACAGAAGAACCAAGACTTGTTCTTAACTGGAGAGGCAAGGATATCGTTAATATCTCAAGAGCATTCCTTGATACTAATGGTGCTCATCAGGAGACTAAGGTTGTAGTTGATATTCCTTCACAGGAAGATGATTACCTTAAGCCAGTTAAGGTTACAGATGTACGCGGTAAGTGGTTAAAGACTTTAGCAGACCTTAACGAATGCTCACAGAAGGGACTTGTTGAGAGATTTGATGGTTCTATCGGAGCAGGTTCAGTATATATGCCATATGGTGGTAAATATCAGCTCACAGAGACACAGAGCATGGTTGCCAAGCTTCCAGTGCTTAAGGGTTCATGCGATACAGTAACTATGATGTCTTATGGATTTGATCCATATCTTTCATCATGGAGCCCATATCATGGAGCAATCTATGCTGTAACTGATTCTGTAGCTAAGATTGTTGCTGCTGGTGGTGATTTCAGCAAGATTAGATTCACATATCAGGAATACTTCAGAAGAATGACAGAGGATCCAGAAAGATGGAGCCAGCCATTTGCTGCACTTCTTGGCGCATATGAAGCACAGATGGGATTCGGACTTCCATCAATCGGTGGTAAGGACAGTATGTCAGGAACATTTGAACATATTGATGTTCCACCAACACTCTGCTCATTTGCTATTGATGTAGCTAAGGAGGGAGATATTATTACTCCTGAGCTTAAGAATGATGGTGATGTATTAGTCAGATTTGATATTAAGAAGAATCAGTATGATCTTCCGGATTTCGAACAGGTTAAGGCACTCTACAGTGCAATACATGAGCTTATCCAGAAGAAGGCAATCGTATCTGCATATGTTCTTGATGCTAACGGACTTGTGCCAGCACTCAGCAAGATGGCATTTGGTAATAAGTTAGGTTTTGAGATCAGCGCAGACGTTAAGGAAGATGACCTCTTTGCACCAGCTTATGGCTGTATCGTTGCAGAAGTTCCAGCGGACAAGCTTAGTGAGATTACTACAGATTATACTATGGTTGGTACTGTTAAGGATAATGGTAAGTTCACATACAAGGAAGTTTCAATTAATGTAGAAGAAGCATTAAGCGTATGGGCTGATACCCTTGAGGGCGTATTCCCAACAAAGGCTTCTAAGGAAACTACACCGGTTGAAAGCAAGTTATATGAAGCACCAAGCGTACATGTATGCAAGAATAAGGTTGCCAAGCCAACAGTATTTATCCCGGTATTCCCAGGAACTAACTGTGAGTACGATAGTGCCAAGGCATTTGAAAGAGCCGGTGCTGATACAATCGTTAAGGTATTCAAGAACCTTGACGCTGAGAGTATCAGAGAGTCTGTAGATGAATTTGAGAAGGCTATTAACCAGGCACAGATTATTATGTTCCCTGGTGGATTCTCAGCAGGTGATGAACCAGATGGTTCTGCCAAGTTCTTTGCGACAGCATTCCGTAATGCCAAGATGAAGGAAGCAGTTGAGAAGCTGCTTAATGAGAGAGATGGTCTTGCGCTTGGTATCTGTAATGGATTCCAGGCACTTATCAAGCTTGGTCTTGTACC
>CEAG01025755.1_pt1 | contig 16418 bp, 10 predicted proteins | sample 554891 | NCBI WGS metagenome assembly CEAG01 (sample SAMEA3182116, study PRJEB8094) | gut metagenome | biome: human; feature: gut; material: Stool; isolation source: human stools | place: Canada | collected 2014-02-25
GAGCGACAGTACTGGCACGATGTAGCCGACCGCTTCGTAAAAGAGAATGTAACGGTGAAGCCCAACCGGGGAAATATCCTGTCCTCGGATGGCAAACTGATGGCAAGTTCGCTGCCGGAATATAAAATATATATGGACTTCATGTCCGGCGAAAGGGACGAGAAGCGCCGCAAAAAGGACCAGCAGCGCAAGGATTCTATCTGGAAAGCCAATTTCGATTCCATCTGTATCGGGCTTCATCAGATTTTTCCGGACATCAGTGCCGCCACCTTCAAAAGCCATCTGCGCAAGGGGCGGGAGATGAAGAGCCGGAACTACAACATTCTTCCCAACCGCAACCGGCGCATCTCTTACATTCAGTATAAGGAAGCCAAGCGGTTACCCGTATTCAAGATGAACAAGTACAGAGGCGGGTTCCACGAACAGATATACAACCAGCGTAAAAAGCCGTTCGGTTCTTTGGCAGCCCAAACCCTGGGCCGTCTCTATGCCGATACAGCCATGGGAGCCCGTAACGGCATTGAACTGGCCTTCGACACCCTGCTGAAAGGACGGAACGGTATTACCCACCGTCAGAAGGTGATGAATAAATACCTGAATATCGTAGACCTTCCCCCGGTAGACGGTTGTGACATCATATCCACCCTCGACGTAGGCATGCAGGACATCTGCGAAAAAGCCCTGGTAGACAAGTTGAAGGAAATCAATGCCAATGTCGGGGTAGCCGTACTGATGGAAGTGGCTACCGGAGAAGTAAAGGCCATTGTCAACATGATGAAAGCCGGAGACGGCAATTACTACGAAATGAACAGTAATGCCATCAGCGATATGTTGGAACCGGGCTCCACCTTCAAGACAGCCTCCATTATGGTGGCACTGGAAGATGGCAAGATAACCCCGGATACCGAGGTAGACACGGGCAACGGTATTATGAATATGTACGGCAGCAAGATGAGAGACCACAACTGGCACCGGGGAGGTTATGGAAAGATAGATGTGACACGTATTCTGGAAGTTTCTTCCAATGTGGGCGTCTCCTACCTCATCGACAAGCACTACAAGGATAATCCGCAGAAGTTCGTGGACGGTTTGAAGCGCATGAGCATCGACCAGCCGCTTCATCTGCAAATACCCGGTGAAGGGAAGCCCAACATCAAAGGACCCAAAGAGCGTTATTTTGCCAAAACGACTTTGCCGTGGATGAGTATCGGCTACGAGACTCAGGTACCTCCTATGAACATACTGACCTTCTACAATGCCATAGCCAACAACGGGGTCATGGTACGCCCCAAGTTTGTGAAAGCAGCGGTAAAGGACGGTGAGGTAGTGAAAGAATATCCTACGGAAGTAATCAATCCCAAGATATGTTCCGACCATACCCTGACACAGATCCGCGAAATCCTTCGGAAAGTGGTATCGCAAGGTCTGGCAAAACCCGCCGGCAGCAAGCAATTCTCCGTATCGGGCAAGACGGGTACGGCACAGATTTCACAAGGAGCCGCCGGATATAAGTCGGGACGGGTGAATTACCTTGTAAGTTTCTGCGGATATTTCCCCTCGGAAGCACCCAAATACAGTTGCATCGTTTCCATTCAGAAGCCTGGGTTACCAGCTTCAGGCGGTCTGATGGCAGGTAGTGTCTTTGGGAAAATAGCAGAAAGAGTTTATGCCAAAGACCTGCGTTTTGACATACGCAGTGCCATAGACAGTACCACCAATGTGATTCCTCCCGTGAAAGCCGGAGAGATGAACGAAGCACTCCTTGTACTGAATGATTTGAAAGTGCCCGTTCAGAAACAGTTCGCCGGACAAAAGAAAAAGGAACAGTGGGGGCATACACAAGCAGCTCCGTCGGCAGTCATCCTGCAAGACCAGGAACCGGCCTCGGGCACCGTGCCCAGCGTGGTAGGTATGGGAGCGAAAGATGCTGTCTACCTTTTAGAGAGTAAAGGACTGAAAGTAAGGCTAAACGGCGTAGGACGGGTGAGGAACCAGTCCATAGCAAGCGGTAGCCGGATAGTGAAAGGACAAACCATAGCCCTGACACTACGTTAACATGAGAATAAACAAGATTTGGATATACACTATATATAATAAGGTATGAGATTAAGTGATTTGTTGCAAACAATACAGCCGGTCCGGATTACCGGAAGTACAAGCATGGAGATAACGGGGGTGAATATAGATTCCCGCCTGATAGGAACCGGACATCTGTTCATGGCCATGCGTGGTACGCAGACCGACGGGCATGCCTACATTCCGGCTGCCATCGATAAAGGGGCTGTTGCAGTATTGTGTGAAGAATTGCCGGAAGAGCTTAAGGCCGGCATCACCTACATTCAGGTGAAAGACAGTGAAGATGCCGTAGGGAAAGTGGCTACCACTTTCTATGGCGACCCTACATCCAAGATGGAACTCATCGGCGTGACCGGAACCAACGGAAAAACAACCGTTGCCACCTTATTATATAATACTTTCCGCTATTTCGGCTACAAGGTCGGACTGGTTTCCACTGTATGCAATTACATCGACGACCTGCCCGTACCGACCGAACACACCACCCCGGACCCGATAACCCTGAACCGCCTGCTCGGAGAAATGGCAGATTCCGGCTGCAAGTATGCCTTCATGGAAGTCAGTTCCCATTCCATTGCCCAGAAGCGCATCAGCGGTCTGAAGTTTGCCGGCGGTATTTTCACTAATCTGACCCGCGACCATCTGGATTATCATAAAACGGTGGAGAACTACCTCAAAGCCAAGAAAAAGTTCTTCGACGAACTGCCAAAAGGAGCTTTCAGCCTGACCAACCTGGATGACAAGAACGGACTTGTGATGACGCAGAATACCCGTTCGAAGGTATACACCTACTCTTTGCGTAGTCTTAGCGACTTCAAAGGCAAAGTCTTGGAGTCTCATTTCGAGGGAATGTTACTCGACTTCAACAATCACGAACTGGCAGTACGTTTCATCGGAAAGTTCAATGCCTACAACCTGCTGGCGGTATTCGGTACTGCCGTATTGCTTGGCAAGAAAGAAGAGGATGTACTGGTTGCCCTCAGCACGCTGCATCCGGTAACCGGCCGCTTCGATGCCATCCGTTCACCGAAAGGCTACACCGCCATTGTGGACTATGCGCATACTCCAGACGCCCTGGTCAATGTATTGAACGCCATTCACGGAGTGCTGGAAGGAAAAGGGAAAGTGATTACCGTTGTGGGCGCCGGCGGCAACCGCGACAAAGGCAAGCGTCCCATCATGGCCAAAGAATCCGCCCGCTTGAGCGACCGGGTCATCATCACCTCCGATAACCCGCGCTTTGAAGAGCCGCAGGACATCATCAACGACATGCTGGCGGGACTGGATAAAGACGACATGCAGAAAACCATCAGCATCACCGACCGCCGCGAAGCCATCAAGACAGCCTGCATGCTGGCACAGCCGGGAGACGTGATTCTCGTTGCAGGCAAGGGGCATGAGAATTATCAGGAGATTAAAGGCGTGAAACACCATTTTGACGACAAAGAGATATTAAATGAAATAATGTGCTGATATGCTAATGTGCTAATTGCCATGCGTCATGTAGGATATTCATTCCTTTACCAGCAGATATACCAGACTATCAATTAGCATATTGGCACATTAGCACATTAAACAATTAAATAATTAACATCATGTTATACTATTTATTTCAATGGTTAGACAAATATGACTTCCCCGGTGCGGGCATGTTTGGCTATACATCCTTCCGTTCGTTGATGGCAATCATTCTGGCATTGCTCATTTCGAGTATCTGGGGAGATAAGTTCATCAATCTACTGAAACGCAAGCAGATTACTGAAACGCAACGTGATGCCAGCATCGACCCGTTCGGCGTAAACAAGGTGGGAGTACCCAGCATGGGCGGTGTCATCATTATTTTTGCCATACTCATTCCTTGCCTACTACTGGGCAAATTGAGCAATATTTATATGATATTGATGCTGATTACCACAATCTGGCTGGGGTCGCTGGGCTTTGCCGACGACTACATCAAGATATTCAAGAAGGACAAGGAAGGCCTGCACGGTAAGTTCAAAATCATCGGTCAGGTAGGCTTGGGACTTATCGTCGGACTGACTCTCTACCTCAGTCCGCAGGTGGTTATCCGCGAGAACATAGAAATAGAGAAACCGGACGGACAGATAGAAGTGGTGCATGCCGCCAAGGAAATCAAGGCAACACAGACCACCATCCCATTCTTCAAGAGCAACAACTTCGACTATGCCGACCTAGTGGGCTTCATGGGTGAACATGCCCAGACAGCAGGTTGGATACTGTTTGTGATTATCACGATTTTCGTAGTTACCGCCGTCAGCAACGGAGCCAACCTGAATGACGGAATGGACGGAATGGCGGCAGGGAACTCTGCCATTATCGGACTGACCTTGGGAATACTCGCCTACGTATCGAGCCACATTGAATATGCCGGCTACCTGAATATCATGTACATTCCCGGCTCGGAAGAACTGGTAATCTTTATCTGTGCCTTCATCGGTGCACTTATCGGCTTCTTGTGGTACAATGCCTATCCGGCCCAGGTATTCATGGGCGATACGGGCAGTCTGACCATTGGAGGAATCATCGCAGTATACGCCATCATTATTCACAAGGAACTGCTGATACCCATCCTTTGCGGTATCTTCCTGGTGGAGAACCTTTCGGTCATCCTGCAACGCCTCTACTACAAGGCAGGCAAGCGGAAAGGCGTGAAACAACGTCTCTTCAAAAGAACACCGATACACGACCACTTCCGCACTTCCATGAGCCTGATAGAGCCGGGATGCAGCGTAGTATTCACCAAACCGGACAAGCTGTTCCACGAATCCAAAATCACCATCCGCTTCTGGATTGTGACGATTGTATTGGCAGCGATAACGATTATAACATTAAAAATTAGATAACAAACAAATGAAGAACTAAGAATGAAGAATGAAGAATTTAGCTGTACATCATCTCGCTGCATAGCGATTCTTCATTCATCATTCTTAATTCTTAATTAAAAAAGTATGAGTAGAATTGTAGTATTAGGAGCTGGCGAAAGCGGCGCAGGCGCTGCCGTACTGGCCAAAGTGAAAGGATTCGACACGTTCGTCTCCGACATGTCCGCCATCAAAGACAAATACAAGGAACTGCTGGATAAATACGGCATTGCCTGGGAAGAGGGACACCACACAGAAGAGCTGATTCTGAATGCTGACGAAGTAGTGAAAAGCCCCGGTATTCCCAACGACGCTCCGCTCATTATGAAATTAAAGGAAAAAGGTACGCCCATCATCTCTGAGATAGAGTTTGCGGGACGGTACACTAACGCAAAGATGGTCTGTATCACCGGCTCGAACGGAAAGACTACAACCACCTCGCTCATTTATCACATCTTCAAGAGTGCAGGCCTGAACGTCGGCCTCGCCGGCAACATCGGCAACAGCCTGGCCTTGCAGGTAGCCACGGAGCAGCATGATTACTACGTCATTGAGCTGAGTTCCTTCCAGCTGGACAATATGTATAACTTCCGTGCCAACATTGCCGTACTGATGAACATCACACCAGACCACTTGGACCGTTACGACCACTGTATGCAGAAATATGTGGACGCCAAATTCCGCATCACCCAAAACCAGACATCGGAAGACGCTTTTATCTTCTGGAACGACGACCCCATCATCAAGCGCGAGCTGGACAAGCATGGCCTGCGCGCCCATCTCTACCCGTTCGCTGCCGTGAAGGAAGACGGGGCCATCGCATACGTGGAAGACGGTGAAGTGGAAATCAACGAACCGATAGCCTTCAATATGGAGCAAGAGGAGCTGGCGCTGCACGGCACACACAACCTATACAATTCGTTAGCCGCCGGCATCTCGGCCAATTTGGCCGGCATCCGGAAAGAATATATCCGCAAAGCCTTGTCCGACTTCAAGGGAGTGGAACACCGGTTGGAGAAAGTAGCCACCGTACGCGGCGTGAGCTTCATCAACGATTCCAAGGCTACGAACGTAAATTCCTGCTGGTATGCCCTACAAAGCATGACCGGCAAAACCGTACTTATCCTCGGCGGTAAAGACAAAGGAAACGATTACACGGAAATCGAAGACCTCGTACGCGAAAAGTGCTCTGCCCTGGTCTATTTGGGATTGCACAACGAAAAGCTGCACGCCTTCTTCGACCGTCTGGGACTGCCCGTAGCCGACGTGCAGACCGGCATGCAGGATGCCGTAGAAGCAGCCTTCAAGCTGGCAAAGAAAGGTGAAACCGTGTTGCTCAGTCCTTGCTGTGCCTCCTTCGACCTCTTCAAGAGCTATGAGGACCGCGGCGATCAGTTCAAAGCATGTGTCAGAGCACTATAAGATACGGATGCCGCAACAGTCCTATTACGCATCCCGTAACAAGAACGGCAACTTTTAATTCTTTAATTATTAATTTTTAATTTGCGAAGCATTGGATTTATTAAAGAGCATATTCAAAGGCGATAAAGTGATTTGGATTATTTTCCTTTTCCTTTGCCTCATCTCCATCACAGAGGTATTCAGTGCTGCCAGTACGCTGACCTACAAGAGTGGCGACCATTGGGGACCGATTACGCAGCACAGCATCCTCCTGATGGTAGGCGCCGTCATTGTAGTACTGGTACACAACATCCCCTATAAATGGTTTCAGGTGTTCCCGGTATTCCTGCTTCCGATATCCATCGGACTGCTGGCTTTTGTGATGCTGATGGGATTCATTACCGGCGACCGCGTAAACGGCGCAGCCCGCTGGATGACCTTCATGGGCATTCAGTTCCAGCCGTCAGAAATAGCGAAGATGGCCGTTGTCATCGTTACCGCCTTTATCCTCTCGAAAGGGCAGGATGAAGACGGTGCAAGTCCGAAAGCCTTTAAGCGCATCATGATTATTACCTGCATTGTCTGTGGCCTTATCCTGCCAGAAAACTACTCGACGGGAATGCTGCTCTTCGGAACGGTCTACCTGATGATGTTCATCGGGCGGGTATCTGCCAGGAAACTGCTGATACTGGGAGGAGGAATTGTGGCATTCGTAACAGTCTTTGTCGCCTTCCTGCTGGCCACACCAGACAAGACATTGGAAAATATACCGATGGGGCACCGCTTCACCACTGTAAAATCCCGTATTGCAGACTTTACCAACAAGGAGGAAGTTCCTGCCGCCAAATTCGACATCGACGGCGACGGGCAAGTGGCACATGCCCGTATTGCCGTAGCTACGAGCAACGTTGTAGGCAAGGGCCCGGGAAACTCCGTACAGCGTGATTTTCTGAGCCAGGCATTCTCCGATTTCATCTATGCCATCATCATCGAGGAACTGGGACTGGTAGGCGGAATAGTCGTTGTGTTCCTTTATGTCTGCCTATTGGTGCGAGTGGGCCGTATCGCCAAAAAATGCGACCGCACTTTCCCCGCTTTCCTCATTACCGGAATAGCCTTGCTGCTCGTCACGCAGGCGCTGTTCAACATGATGGTTGCCGTAGGTCTGGCACCCGTCACGGGACAACCGCTTCCACTCATCAGCAAGGGTGGTACATCCACTTTCATCAACTGTGCCTACATCGGCATGATACTGAGTGTCAGCCGCTATACAGCCAAGCTGGAGGAACAGCGGATGCATGATGCGCAAGTGCCGATGCTGATAGATGCCGGAAATGCCGAGAACCCGGAACAACCGGCCGATAGCGAAGCACAGACAGCCGCCGAGCCGACAGCAAAGGTACTGAACAGTGATGCGGAGTTTGAATAACAGCCTCTCCCCCAACCCCTCCCCCGTAGGGAGGGGAGAAAAGAATAATTGAGTAATGGAGAGCATGCCAATAATACAAAAATAAAAAAGAACAAGAATATGAGTAAAGAGGCGAACAACTATACAACCAAAAGTAACTCTACCCCTCTCCCTACGGGGAAGGGGGTGAGGCTTATCATCAGCGGCGGCGGTACCGGAGGACATATCTTTCCGGCCATCTCCATCGCTAACGCCATAAAAGAGTTGTGTCCCGACGCGGAGATTCTCTTCGTAGGTGCCGAAGGAAGAATGGAAATGCAGCGTGTTCCAGATGCCGGTTACCGGATTATAGGCTTACCCGTTGCCGGATTCGACCGTAAACATCTGTGGAAGAACTTCTCCGTACTGCTGAAACTGATACGAAGCCAGTGGAAAGCACGGAGCATCATCAAGGAGTTCCGCCCGCAAGTAGCCGTCGGTGTAGGTGGCTATGCCAGTGGTCCTACGCTGAAAATGGCGGGCATGATGGGTATTCCCACGCTGATACAAGAACAGAATTCCTACGCCGGTGTCACCAACAAGCTGCTGGCACAGAAGGCATGCAAGATTTGCGTGGCCTACGAAGGTATGGAAAAATTCTTCCCGGCAGAAAAGATAATCATGACAGGTAATCCGGTGCGCCAGAACCTGCTCGGACATTCTATCCTGCACGCAGACGCCGTAAAGTACTTCGGATTGAACCCGGAAAAGAAGACTATCCTCATTCTGGGCGGCAGCCTGGGAGCCCGCACCATCAACCAGACACTGACCGCCGGCCTGGATATCATTCGTACCCACCCCGACGTACAGTTTATCTGGCAGACTGGCAAGATATACATTGACCAAGTCAGAGAAGCCATTACAGCCACTACGGGAGAAGCCGTACGTAACCCGCATATCAGTGCCATTCCGAATCTGTATGTGACGGACTTCATTAAGGATATGGCAAACGCCTATGCCGCTGCCGATCTGGTGATTTCACGTGCCGGAGCCGGTTCCATCTCCGAGTTCTGCCTGCTGCACAAGCCGGTCATCCTGGTTCCCTCACCCAATGTGGCCGAAGACCATCAGACCAAGAATGCGCTGGCGCTGGTGGATAAGGATGCAGCTATCTATGTGAAGGATGTGGAAGCGAAAGAGAAGCTGCTGCCGGTGGCGTTGGAGACAATCGCTAACCCCGAGAAGCTGCAAGACTTGAGCAAGAATATCGCCAAGCTAGCGTTGCCGGACTCGGCGACAATTATTGCGAAGGAGGTATTGAAGAGCCTCTCCCCTTGTCCCTCCCCCGTAGGGAGGGGGGAATAGATAGTACTGCTATCGTTCTTTTTATAATATCATACTTTTGGAAGAAGAGTTTGAAGAAAAAATTTGAATATGAATAAAAATATAAGCAATAGTAACTCATCTCCCCTCCCTACGGGGGAGGGGCAGGGGGTGAGGCTTGAAGCCATTCGCTCCGTTTATTTCGTCGGTGCCGGCGGCATCGGCATGAGTGCGCTGATACGTTATTTCCTCTCTAAAGGAAAGACAGTAGCGGGCTACGACCGTACGTCGAGCGAACTGACAGAACGTCTGATTACGGAAGGAGCACAGATACACTACGAAGAGGATATCAACCTTATTCCGGAGGAGTGCAAAGACAAGGCAAGCACGCTCGTGGTCTATACCCCCGCCGTGCCGCAAGGGCATGCAGAACTGACCTATTTCCGTGAAAACGGCTTCAACATACATAAGCGCTCCCAAGTATTGGGCATCATCACCCGCAGCAGTAAAGGCCTGTGCGTGGCAGGTACGCATGGCAAGACTACCACCAGCACCATGGCTGCCCACCTGCTGCACCAGTCACACGTGGGCTGCACCGCCTTCCTCGGAGGTATTTCGAAGAACTACGGTACGAATCTGCTGCTTTCCGCCACCAGCCCTTATACCGTTATCGAAGCAGATGAGTTCGACCGCTCCTTCCACTGGCTATCGCCCTGGATGAGTGTCATTACTGCCACCGACCCCGACCACCTGGATATATACGGCACCAAAGAAGCCTATCTCGAAAGCTTCCGCCACTACACCACGCTTATCCAGCCGGGCGGCGCCCTGATTCTGCACAAAGGACTGGAAATGCAAGCCGACGTACAACCGGGCGTCACCACCTATACCTACTCGCGCAACGAAGGCGACTTCCATGCCGAGAATATCCGCATCGGAAACGGTGAAATCTTCATCGACTTCGTGGCGCCTGACACCCGCATCAACGATATTCAGTTGGGGGTTCCCGTCAGCATCAACATCGAGAATGGTGTTGCCGCCATGGCACTCGCCCATCTCAGCGGTGCCACCGACGAAGAAATCAAGCAAGGCATGGCAAGCTTTCGCGGAGTGGACCGCCGTTTCGACTTCAAGCTGAAGAACGACCGGATTGTATTTCTCAGCGACTATGCCCACCACCCGGCAGAAATAGCCCAAAGCGTGAAGTCCGTCCGCGAGCTGTACCAAGACAAGAAGATAACCGTCATCTTCCAGCCTCACTTGTACACCCGTACTCGCGACTTCTACCGTGACTTTGCAGACAGCCTTTCCCTATCCGACGAGGTGATTCTGACAGAGATATACCCTGCCCGCGAGCAACCGATTCCCGGCGTGACGAGTCAGCTGATTTATGACAACCTCCGCCCCGGCATCGAGAAATGCATCTGTAGGAAAGAAGACGTCCTCAGCCTCCTCGCCCAAAAGCACACCGAAGTATTGGTAGTGCTGGGAGCCGGAGACCTGGACAACTATGCGCCCCAAATCACCCAACTATTATCAGAAAAATATCATGGTTAAAAGGATTCTACTTTCTATCGTTCTGTTGCTTGTCATTGCTTACCTGGTAGTGGCTGTCACAGCTTTCAACCGCAAGCCCACCTCGCAGGTGTGCCAAGACGTGGAACTGGTGATAAAAGACACGGTATATGCCGGCTTCATCACGAAGAAGGAAGTAGCTACCCTGCTGGAAAAGAAAGGCATCAGCCCCATTGGGAAAGACCTGGAACGCGTGCGTACCAAGACCTTGGAGCGCGAACTTGCCAAGCATCCCCTCATCGACCAGGTGGAGTGCTACAAAACCCCGAGCGGCAAGCTCTGCATCGAAGTGACCCAGCGCACCCCCATCCTGCGCGTGATGAGCGCCAACGGCGAAAACTACTATCTGGACAACAAAGGTACCGTGATGCCCCCCGATGCAAAGTGCGTTGCACACCTCGCCGTTGTAACCGGAAATGTAGAAAAGTCGTTTGCCATGAGGGATTTATATAAGTTTGGTGTATTTTTGCAAAAGAATTCTTTTTGGAATGCACAGATAGAGCAAATTCACGTATTGCCCGGCAAGAACATCGAGTTAGTGCCCCGTGTCGGCGACCATCTTATCTATTTAGGCAAGATTGCCGGATTCGAGAAGAAGCTGAAACGTGTAAAGGCATTCTACGAAAGAGGATTGAACCAGGTGGGTTGGAACAAATACTCCCGTATCAGCGTTGAATTTGATAATCAAATCATCTGCACAAAGAGAGAGTAGAGAAAGGGATTTACTAATAGTCCTTCTTTATCAAAGCGCAGCAAATAGTAAATTGTAAATAGTAAAATAGTAAATAAATAGATATGGCAACAACAGATTTCATCGCCGCTATCGAGTTGAGTTCTTCCAAGATTTCCGGTATCGCAGGAAAGAAGAGCAGTGACGGAAGTATCCAGGTGTTGGCTTATGCACGCGAAGATGCATCCCCGTTTATACACAAAGGGGCCATCTACAACATTGACAAGGCCGCACAAGCGCTGACTTCCATCATCAACAAGCTGGAAGGCCAGTTGAACAACTCCATCGCCAAAGTATATGTAGGCATCGGCGGACAATCATTGCGCACGGTGAGGAATGCGGTAAGCCGTACGCTGGAGGAAGAGAGCATCATTTCGCAAGAACTGGTAGACGAGATTTGCGACGAGAACCGTGATGTACCCTTGGTAGACATGAGTGTGCTGGATGTAGCCCCGCAAGAATACAAGATAGACAACACGCTGCATGTGGAGCCCGTAGGAGTTGCCGGAAGATACATCACCGGGCAGTTCCTCAACATCGTGGCGCGTGCCTCGCTGAAGAAGAACCTCGAACACAGTTTCGAGCAAGCCAAAGTGGAAATTGCCGACGACCTGCTCGTGGCTCCCACTGCGTTGGCCAAAGCCGTGCTGACCGAAAACGAGATGCGTTCGGGCTGTGCACTGGTGGACTTCGGTGCCGACACCACCACCGTGCTGGTCTATAAGAACAATATCCTGCGCTACCTCAGCGTACTGCCGCTGGGTGGAAACAACATTACCCACGACATCACTTCCCTGCAAATGGAAGAGGAAGATGCCGAGAAGCTGAAACTGCAATACGGTGATGCCCTCTACGAGGAGGAAGAAGACGCCGAGACCCCTGCCGTATGCACGTCGGAAGACGGCCGTACCTTTGAACTGGCCCTGCTGAACAATATTATCGGAGCACGTGCAGAAGAAATTCTTGCCAACGTATGGAACCAGTTGCAACTTTCCGGCTACGAGGACAAACTTTTCTCCGGTGTTGTATTCACCGGTGGAGGAGCCAATCTGAAGAATCTTGAGAAAGCCTTCCATAGAGTGAGCAAGATTGAAAAGGTAAAGACCGCCAAGTTCGTACAGACCACCGTCCACACACGCAGCGACGAGCCCAAGAAGGACGGCATGCACAACACACTGCTGGGCCTGCTGGCTGCCGGCAATGAGAATTGCTGCCTGCAAGAGGTGAAGCCGGTGCAGCAGCCTGCCTCCAATGTTCCTCCCAAACCGGTCGACATATTCGTTGACGACGAAGCGCTGAAAGAGCAGGAAGCCGCCGCACGCGCCGCCAAGGCACAGCGCGAGAAGGAAGAGAAAGAACGCAAGGAGCGTGAGCGCAAAGAAAGGGAGCTGCGCGAAAAGGAAGAAAAGAAGAAGAAAAAGAAAGAAGGCCCCAGCTGGTTCGAAAAGACTTTCAACAAGCTTTCCAACGAAATCTTCTCGGACGACGATATGAAGTAATAATGTGATAATGTGCCAGAAAATTAAGTTATTATGGAAGATATAGTACAATTCGATTTCCCGACCGATTCACCGAAAATCATTAAAGTAATCGGTGTAGGCGGAGGTGGCGGCAATGCCGTGAACCATATGTACCGGGAAGGTATACACGACGTGACGTTCGTACTGTGCAACACAGACAACCAAGCGTTGAAGGACTCTCCCGTGCCCGTGAAGTTACAGCTTGGAAAAGAAGGCCTGGGAGCCGGAAACCGCCCTGCCCGTGCCCGCAAGGCAGCAGAAGAGAGCATCGAAGACATCAAGAATATGCTGAACGACGGCACCAAGATGGTATTCATCACTGCCGGAATGGGCGGTGGTACCGGTACGGGTGCCGCACCCATCATTGCACAAACCGCCAAGGAAATGGACATCCTGACCATCGGCATCGTCACCATCCCTTTCCGCTGGGAGGGCGACAAGAAGATAGACCAGGCACTGGATGGCGTAGAGGAAATCAGCAAGCACGTAGATGCCCTGCTGGTCATCAACAATGAAAAGCTGAGCGAGATATACAGCGAGCTATCCGTGGACGACGCGTTTGACAAGGCCGACGACACCCTTTCGGTAGCCGCCAAGAGTATTGCCGAAATCATCACCCTGCATGGAAAGGTGAACCTCGACTTCAACGACGTGAAAACAGTGCTGAAGGACGGCGGCGTAGCCATCATGAGTACCGGCTACGGCGAAGGTGACAACCGTGTCAGCGAAGCCATCAAGAACGCGCAGCACTCGCCGTTGCTGAACAACAACGACATCTTCAACTCCAAGAAAGTACTCCTCAACATCTCTTACAGTGCACAATACAAGCTGATGATGAGCGAGATGGACGAGGTGAAGGAGTTCATGAACCGTTTCAGCCGCGACTTCGAAACCAAATTCGGTATGGCCATTGACGACAAGCTGGAACAGAAAGTGAAAATCACCCTGCTTGCCACTGGTTTCGGTATCCAGGACATCCACATGAAGGAGATGGACGACCGCATCACCCAGCGCACCGCCGAAGAACAGCAACGCCTTGCCGAGCTGGAGGAGGAAGAGGAACAGAGACGCAACCGCCGCGAAGTGTACTATGGCAAGGATGCCAATGCCCGTTCCCAGCGCAGCCGCCGTCGCCATATCTATCTCTTCAATCCCGAAGACATGGACAACGCCGACATCATCAGCATGGTAGAGAATTCTCCGACCTATCTGCGTGACAAAAGTACGCTGAACAGCATCAAGATGAAGGCAGAGCAGGAAGGGCAGCTCGCCACCGAAGCCGCGCAAGAGGCAGAAGGCGGTGCAGGGGGAGTCATCACCTTCTGATTTTTCCGTTCCCGATATGTAAAACCATCCTCCTCCCCTTCGGGGGAACAGGAGTAAACCTATAACAATATGGATTTATTTGAAAAAGTCAGCGAAGACATTAAAACAGCCATGAAAGCCAAAGACAAAGTGGCTCTCGAAACATTGAGAAACGTAAAGAAAGTATTCCTTGAAGCCAAAACCGCTCCCGGAGCCAACGATACCCTGAGCGATGCAGATGCTTTGAAGATTATCCAAAAACTGACCAAGCAAGGCAAAGACGCCGCTGAAATCTATGTACAGCAAGGTCGCCAGGACTTGGCAGACGATGAGCTGGCACAAGTAAAGGTGCTTGAAACCTATCTGCCCAAGCAGATGAGCGCCGAAGAACTGGAGGCAGCCTTGAAGGAAATCATAGCCGAAGTCGGCGCCACCAGCGGCAAGGACATGGGCAAGGTGATGGGTGTAGCCAGCAAGAAACTTGCCGGACTTGCCGAAGGCCGCGCCATCTCAGCCAAAGTAAAAGAGTTGCTGGGATAAAGAAATACACTTCCCCTATCATATAAGCCGTGCTTCAACAGAGGGACTCAGCGTCCAAAGTCTGTTGAACACGGCTTTTTACATACCAATCCATATCCTCCCCCACAAGAGATTATACGCTATCTATCAACGCATTATATTTACCGACCGTTTACCATAAGATGTAAAAGCCGTTACCTAATGATGTAACGACGGTTACCCTATATTGAAACGGTCGTTACCCTATATTGTAACGACCGTTACAGCTTATCGTAACGACCCTTACAGCAGTAAGTAAAACTCCCTACTCCTATAATAAAGGCAGCGCACACTTATTGGGCCGTTACATCGACGATAATCAATCAAAAAGCTCCTTCAATACCTCAAGTGATTTCAATACCGGGAAATCCGGCAGATGCAGACGATAATATTCATTCATAATGTTCAGGCAGCGGGTACGCTCCAACCGGTTCATGGTGAAAAGATGCATCGTTTCATAATTCATGCGCATCAGCTGTGTCAGGCGGGCCGCCTCCTCGGGAGCGATGTAATTGGAATGGAGCTGCGGACGCAAGGGAGTGAAACAAGCATTCTGCAAATCGAAGTAATCTCCGGCATGATAATCCTCCAGGTTGGGATACAAACCGAGAAAACGGGAAAGGCGCATCAGGAAGACCAGATGGAAATTGGCAAACCCCTCCCTGCATTCATCCAGCCAGATGACGGAATGATACAGATAAGCAAACAGCGGACGGTTCTCTGCCTCCTCCCGGACGGCGCGATAAAGGAATTCCGAAAGAAACAAAGCGATGGCAGATTTGTAGGGATCGTAGGGAAGCGTGGCGAAAGGATAAAGAGACTTCGCCTCCTTCACCTTATATATAGTGGCATTAGGACGGAAATCGGCTTCAAGTTCCACCAATGCCAGCGGCTGGAAGAGTACCGGCTTCACCGCCGCCTTGCGCGAACGGGGTATGGACACCATGAAGGAAGCCCTGCCAGCCACCTCCGTATAGATGTCTGCAATGAGAGATGTATCCTTATATTTCAAGGTATGCAGCACAATTCCCAGTGTTTTCTGTAACATTCCCGATTTCTTTATCTGGTTTCAATCTGATAACAAAGCTACAAAAAAAACCCGAAAGAAGAGAAACAAAAGGAGAAGAATAAAAAAATAAGGTAAGGAGTGTAAAAAAATAAAAGCACATACCACACTGATTTTCAGCAGATAAAATTCCACCCTAAGACAAAAAGCAACAAAAAGCTATATTTTTTTCTTGCGAATGTTTTGGTAATTCAAAAATAGTTTCTACCTTTGCATCCGCAAACGAGAAATAAAGGCTCTTTGCAAGAGCGGAAACGCTCACCAAAGGATGGCCCGTTCGTCTATCGGTTAGGACGCAAGATTTTCATTCTTGAAAGGGGGGTTCGATTCCCCCACGGGCTACAAAATAAAAAAATAAACGAATTAAAAAAGATTAGTCGAGATGGCAAATCATAAATCATCACTGAAGAGAATCAGACAAGAAGAAACAAGAAGACTTCACAACAGATATTATGGCAAGACCATGAGAAACGCTGTTCGTAAGCTTCGTGCTACTACAGACAAAGCTGCAGCAACAGCAATGTATCCGGGTATCACAAAACTGTTGGATAAATTGGCTAAGACTAATGTAATCCACAAGAACAAGGCTAACAAC
>CEAG01003945.1_pt1 | contig 16046 bp, 10 predicted proteins | sample 554891 | NCBI WGS metagenome assembly CEAG01 (sample SAMEA3182116, study PRJEB8094) | gut metagenome | biome: human; feature: gut; material: Stool; isolation source: human stools | place: Canada | collected 2014-02-25
AAGTTCTGAAAACTTAGGATTTTAATGGCGCGGGACACCCTTCTTAGGTTTCCCGCACACACCTTTCCTTACCGTCGCGGAAAATTTATCACTTTATCGACAGCCTCAAACCGGGAAGCCTGACGGCTTCCCGGTTTCTCACATGTAAAAGTATCAGGAATCAATGCCCCGGCTGGTCAGATATTTCTTGACCATCAGCGCCACCTTGAAGGTGATGGCATCGTCAAACTCCCGGAGATCCAGACCGGTGAGCTTCTTGATCTTCTCCAGACGGTACACCAGCGTATTCCGGTGGACAAACAGCTTCCGGGCGGTCTCGGAAACGTTCAGGTTGTTCTCAAAGAACTTGTGGATGGTGAACAGAGTTTCCTTATCCAGCGCGTCGATGGGGTTCTTCTTGAAAACCTCCTGGAGGAACATCTCGCACAGGGTAGTAGGCAGCTGATAGATCAGGCGGCCGATCCCCAGATTTTCATAGTTGATGATGTACTTTTCGGTGTCAAAGACCTTGCCTACCTCGATGGCGATCTGAGCCTCCTTATAGCTCTTGGCCAGATCCCGCAGATGCATGGCGATGGTGCCCATGCCCACCACCACGGTGCTTTCACCGTTGACCCGGAGGGCCTCCTCGATCTGGGCGGCAGTCTTGTTCAGTTCCTTGCTGCCCGCGCCGTCCGGCAGCTGGCGGATCAGGACCACATCCCCCTCGCCAACGCTGAGGACAAAGTCATTCTGGCGGTCCGGGAACATGGCCTGAATGGTCTCCGTGGGAACGGATTCCCCCTTCTGCAAGGCCCGGACGGCGAAGATGCCCCGGCTGACGTCGGTGGCCACCCGCAGTTCCTTGGCCCGCATATAAATATCGCCCAGCATGATGTTGTCGGAGATGATGTCCTTGACGAAGGACCCCCGGTCATGCTTTTCCTCATAATAGCTCTTGGCTGCGTTCAGCGCCACCGTCGCCATAGAGCAGATGGTCTTGCTGATTTCATTATCGCCAAAGGCGAAAACGGCGTAATCAAACTGGTTTCCCCAGCCACTGAGCGCCTTGAAGGTCTTGCCGTCAAAGCAGACCATGCTGCCGGCAGCGCCGTTTACCGCCGCCACATACTCGCTCCAGCGCTGGCCGATCATAGACAGCTCGCTGCAGGCAATGACAACGCCCTCACCGTCGATCACGCCGACGGTTCGATCCGTGTTTTCCTTCAATTGCAGAACTACGTTCTGAAAGATTCTTCCGGACATGGCTGTTCCTCCTCAACACGAAAACTATGGATCACGCAGGGCCTACCCGCGCATACCTATTGTGCAATCTGTCAGTAAGGTCATTATAGCGATTATTTTGTCGGATTGCAAGATGTTTTTTCTTTTTTCAACAAAAAATCACTTTCCTTTTTGTTGAAGTTTCGAGTTTTTCCTGTCTCCTCCGTCAGTTTTGCTAATGCCAGCCATTCCTCTGTGGTCAGCAAACGGTATGTACCCCGCTCCAGAGCCGGGTCCAACAGCAAATTGCCCATGCGGACCCGTTCCAAATACAACACCGGCTTTCCCAGATACGCCAGCATCCGTTTGATTTGGTGAAATTTCCCCTCCCGCAAAATCACACGGGCTTCACTCTCCTCGCCGGAGGTCAGGATCCGCAATTCCGCCGGTTGGCAGATCAAACCGTCATCCAGGTGCAAGCCTTCCGCAAAGGCGGCACTGTCCGCCGCACTAAGACGTCCCGCCACCCGGACATAGTATTCCTTATCCACATGCTTTTTCGGAGACAGCAGCTCGTGAGCCAGTCCGCCCTCGTTGGTCAGCAGCAGCAAGCCTTCCGTGTCCTTATCCAGCCGTCCCACCGGGAACAGGCCCTGCCGCTGCAAATCCTGAGGCAGCAGGTCCAACACCGTTGCCCCCCGGCCGTCCTCCGTGGCGGACAGATACCCCGCCGGCTTGTTCAGCATGACCCAAGTATACCGGCGCCAGTTCAGCTTTTCTCCGTTGACCGCGATCACAGCCTGCTCCGGGTCCGCCTTTTCCTCAGCCGACCGGGCCGGGACCCCGTCCACCGTCACCCGTCCCTGACGAACCAGGTCCTTCACTTCCCTGCGGGACCACCGCCCCGTAGAGGCGATGATCTTATCCAGCCGCTGCGCCGCCATAACTGATCCTCCCACGCTGTTTTTTTCAATTTTATCATAATCGGATGGAAAATGGAATAGAAACAAACAGGAGGGATGATGACCATGATGATCCAAGCGATTCGACTGACACGAAAAAAGGCCGCACTGGCGGTCATTCTTGCAGGGGCCGTTCTGGCGGCGCTGATCCTGCTGCTGGGGCAGCGCGGCGGTGCGGGTGCGTCAGAGCAGCCCTGTCTTTCCAACAACGGAGAGAGAGTGGCATATCTGCGGGAACTGGGCTGGGAGATCGACCCGGAACCGCTGACCACGCTGCAATTTCTGCTGCCGCCCAAGCTCAGCGGGGACTACATCACCTACAACGATCTGCAAAAGGCGCAGGGCTTCGACTTAGAGACCTGCTGCGGCAAGCAGGTAACCCGTTTCACCTACACCGTCACCAACTATCCCCAGCGGCCCGACGGCGTTCAGCTCAACCTCTACATCTGCGAGGACCTTCCGGTGGCGGGGGACGTGGTCTGCACCGGGACCGACGGATTTCAGGACACATTGGTTTTCCCACAGCAAACGGATGCCTCCTGATAGCTGACTGCTCCACAGACCCCCCCCCACTTCCGACCGGGCAGCCAGCAGTTTATTGCCGCTATCATCGCCCATATCGAGCAAACAGCCAAAATGCCTAATCCATTTTGTGTTCCAGCATCCTCTGATCCCCTTGAAAATACAGAATCCCGAGGCTGTCGGGAACACAAAATTGAATTGGGCGTAAAAAAGGCCTGCCGCTAAGCGGCAGGCCTTTCTATTGGTGCGAATTATTCGTCGATCTCGATAACAACGCCGGAACCAACGGTACGGCCACCCTCACGGATAGCGAAACGCAGGCCCTTTTCAATGGCGATGGGGGTGATCAGTTCGACCTTCATGTCCACGTTATCGCCGGGCATGCACATCTCGGTGCCCTCGGGCAGAGTGATGACGCCGGTCACGTCGGTGGTACGGAAGTAGAACTGAGGACGATAGTTGTTGAAGAAAGGAGTGTGACGGCCACCCTCGTCCTTGGTCAGAACGTAAACCTGGCCAACAAACTTGGTGTGGGGATGAATGGAGCCGGGCTTGGACAGAACCTGACCACGCTCAACACCCTGACGGTCGATACCACGCAGCAGAGCGCCGATGTTGTCGCCGGCCTCGGCGTAGTCCAGCAGCTTGTGGAACATCTCGATACCGGTAACGACGGTCTTCTTCTTCTCGTCGGACAGACCAACGATTTCCACTTCCTCGGACAGCTTCAGCTGGCCACGCTCCACACGGCCGGTAGCAACGGTACCACGGCCGGAGATGGTGAAGACGTCCTCAACGGGCATCAGGAAGGGCATATCGGCCTTACGGTCGGGAGTGGGGATATAATCGTCAACAGCGTCCATCAGCTCCTTGATGCAGGCATACTCGGGAGCGTTGGGATCGGTGGACTCGGAAATCAGGGCGTTCAGAGCGGAACCCTTGATGATAGGCAGATCGTCGCCGGGGAAGTTGTAGGTGGTCAGCAGCTCGCGGACTTCCATCTCCACCAGCTCCAGCAGCTCCTCGTCATCGACCTGATCGCACTTGTTCAGGAACACAACGATAGCGGGCACACCGACCTGACGGGCCAGCAGGATGTGCTCACGGGTCTGAGCCATGGGGCCGTCGGTAGCAGCGATGACCAGGATAGCGCCGTCCATCTGGGCAGCACCGGTGATCATGTTCTTGATATAGTCGGCGTGGCCCGGGCAGTCAACGTGAGCATAGTGACGCTTCTCGGTCTCATACTCAACGTGAGCGGTGTTGATGGTGATGCCGCGTTCCTTCTCTTCGGGAGCCTTATCGATGCTGTCATAAGCCTCGAACTCGGCCTTGCCCTGCAGGGACAGCCACTTGGTGATAGCGGCGGTCAGAGTGGTCTTGCCGTGGTCAACGTGGCCGATGGTGCCAATGTTAACATGGGGCTTGGTTCTTTCAAATTTCTGCTTAGCCATTTGAAAATCCTCCTGTCAGTTAAATGAATGATAATGGATTGATATGGACGGTGCGTTTCATAGCACCGTATATTTTACAATATCCCGCCGGGAAAAGCAAGACCTGAATTAGTCGGCTTTCTTGCCCCGCTCCTCCACGATCTTGTCGCGGATGCTCTTGGGGATCTCGGCGTAGCTGTGGGGCTCCATGGTGTACTGGCCACGGCCCTGAGTATTGGAACGCAGGTCGGTAGCGTAGCCAAACATGTTGGCCAGAGGCACCAGAGCGTCCACCTGCTGTGCACCGGGACGGGCCTCCTGTCCCTGGATCTGGCCGCGGCGGGAGGTCAGGTCGCCGATGACGGTGCCCAGATACTCGTCGGGCACGATGACGGAAACCTTCATGATGGGCTCCAGCAGGACGGGATCAGCCTTGCGGCAGGCCTCCTTGAAGGCCATAGAGCCGGCGATCTTAAATGCCATTTCGGAGGAGTCCACTTCGTGATAAGAACCGTCATACAGGGTAACCTTCACGTCCACCACGGGGAAGCCAGCCACAACGCCGGACTGCAGGGCACCCTGGATACCGGCATCGACAGCGGGAATGAACTCCTTGGGGATGGCGCCGCCAACAACAGCGTTGACGAACTCGTAACCCTTGCCGGACTCGTTGGGCTCCACGGTGATCTTGACATGGCCGTACTGGCCGGAGCCACCGCTCTGGCGCTTGTACTTGGTGTCCTGATCCACCTTCTTGCGGACAGTCTCCTTGTAAGCGACCTGGGGAGCGCCGACATTGGCTTCCACCTTGAACTCACGGAGCAGACGGTCAACAATGATCTCCAGATGCAGCTCGCCCATGCCAGCGATGATGGTCTGGCCGGTTTCTTCATCGGTGTAGGTCTTGAAGGTGGGGTCCTCCTCAGCCAGCTTCACCAATGCCAGACCCATCTTCTCCTGACCAGCCTTGGTCTTGGGCTCGATGGCGACACGGATCACGGGCTCGGGGAAGTCCATGGACTCCAGGATCACGGGGGCCTTTTCGTCGCACAGGGTATCACCGGTGGTGGTGTTCTTCAGGCCCACGGCGGCGGCAATATCGCCGGCCCAGACCTCTTCAATATCCTCGCGGTGGTTGGCGTGCATCTGCAGAATACGGCCCATACGCTCCTTCTGGTTCTTCACGCTGTTGAGAACGGAGGAACCGGTAGTCAGGTGACCGGAGTACACACGGAAGAAGCTCAGACGGCCCACATAGGGGTCGGTCATGATCTTGAAGGCCAGAGCGGAGAAGGGCTCATCATCGCTGGGATGACGGTCCTCTTCCTCATCGGTCTTGGGGTTGGTGCCCTTGATGGCGGGCACGTCGTCGGGAGCGGGCATATAGTCCACGATGGCATCCAGCAGCTTCTGAACGCCCTTGTTACGGTAGGAAGTACCGCAGACAACGGGGACCATCTCGTTCTCAATGGTGGCCATACGGATAGCCTTGCGGATACGCTTCTGGTCGATCTCCTTGCCCTCCAGATAGTCCTCCATAATGGAGTCATCGAACATGGAGACGGCGTCCAGCAGCTTCTCGCGATACTCGTTGGCCAGATCCATCATATCGGCGGGGATCTCCTCCACGCGCATGTCCTTGCCCATCTCATCATAGTAGACGTCAGCGTCCATCTCCACCAGGTCGATGATGCCCTTGAAGGTATCCTCGGCGCCGATGGGAAGCTGGATGGGCACGGCGTTGCACTTGAGACGGTCGTGGATCATGTGCAGAACGTTGTAGAAGTCCGCGCCCATGATGTCCATCTTGTTGACGTAGATCATGCGGGGGACCTTGTACTCGTCTGCCTGACGCCAAACGGTCTCAGACTGAGGCTCCACGCCGCCCTTGGCGCACAGAACGGTCACAGAGCCGTCCAGCACGCGCAGGGAACGCTGGACCTCAACGGTGAAGTCCACGTGGCCCGGAGTATCGATGATGTTGATACGGGTGGAAGGGAACTGATTCTTGGAACCCTTCCAGAAGCAGGTGGTAGCAGCGGAGGTGATGGTGATACCGCGCTCCTGCTCCTGTGCCATCCAGTCCATGGTGGCGGTACCGTCATGGGTCTCACCGATCTTGTAGTTCACGCCGGTGTAGTACAGAATACGCTCGGTCGTGGTGGTCTTACCGGCATCGATGTGCGCCATGATACCGATATTACGGACGTCTTTAAGCGGTGTTTTTCTTGGCATACGATCTTACTCCTTGCCTTACCAACGGAAGTGCGCGAACGCCTTGTTGGCCTCAGCCTGCTTGTGCATCTCTTCACGCTTCTTGACAGACGCGCCGGTGTTGTTGGCGGCATCCATCAGCTCACCGGCCAGACGCTCGGCCATGGTGCGCTCGCTGCGGGAGCGGGAATAGGCCGTCAGCCAGCGCAGGGCCAGAGTCTGACGACGGGCGGGACGAACCTCCATGGGCACCTGATAGTTGGCGCCGCCGACACGGCGAGCCTTAACCTCCAGGCTGGGCATGACGTTCTCCAGCGCCTGCTGGAAAACCTCAACGGGGTCCTTCTCCGTCTTTTCCTTGATCTGGTCGAAGGCAGCGTAAACAACCTTCTGAGCTACGCCCTTCTTGCCGTCCAGCATCACACTGTTGACCAGCTTGGTCACCAGAACGCTGCCGTACATAGGATCGGGCAGAACTTCTCTCTTGGGAACATTACCTCTTCTGGGCACTTTGCTTCCCTCCTTCTTATAGAATAGAAATCATAGGTACTCAGCGGCGGAACATTAGCCGCTGTACGGCCTGCCAAAGAGGTGTCATATATATAAACCTTTTCGGCAAAGCTCAATTCAGTGGCAGAATCTTACTTCTGCTTGGGACGCTTGGCACCGTACTTGGAACGTGCCTGCATACGGCCCTGAACACCCTGAGTATCCAGAGTACCACGGATAATGTGGTAACGGACGCCGGGGAGGTCCTTGACACGGCCGCCGCGGATCATCACGACGGAGTGCTCCTGCAGGGAGTGACCGACGCCGGGGATGTAAGCGGTGACCTCGTAGCCGTTGGTCAGGCGCACACGGGCGATCTTACGAAGCGCGGAGTTGGGCTTCTTGGGGGTCGCGGTTCTCACGGCGGTGCAGACGCCTCTCTTCTGGGGAGAAGGGAGATCGGTGGTCTTGGTCTTCAGAGTGTTCAGACCATACTGCAGGGCGGGAGAAGTGGACTTGTAGGTCACCTGCTCTCTGCCTTTGCGGACCAGCTGGTTAAAAGTAGGCATGGAATAGTTCTCCTTTCTTTGAAAATGCGGCCAATCGAAAACGACAGCCTTTATTTTTTGCGGAACAGTCAGAAACTATTCCGAAAAAACCAAATTAGTTCAGAACCGTTACAACGGCGGCTCCCACCGCGATCCCGCAGGCACGGCCCAGCTGGGCCATGGTGTAGCCTTCCTCCACGGGAAGACTGCCGCAGGCGCTGCGGATAGGTTCCAGAACAAGCTCGTCCGCGTCGCAGGCCAGAAATACCCGCTGGGCCCGTCCATCCCGGATCGCTCTGGCGGACTGTTTCACGCCAATCACCTTTTCCCGGGAAGCAAGCTCTGTCAACACGGGGGCATCCTCCTGAAACGCATGGAAAATTCCGCGGAATATAGTCCGCGCAGTTTGAAATTATAGCATGGACGTTGAAAATCGTCAAGTAGTTTCCGAAAATCCACGAATTTTTTCCAGTTTTTTCAACTTTGCCTTTTATATCCCCGATTTTTCCGTCATTTTTCCGGAACTCCGGCAATTCTGCTGATAGCAGGTATGAGAATAATGACTGCGAGGCGGCCATCCGGCCGCCTCGCAGATAACATATTATAAGGTATGCCGGGAGATCAGATCTCCTCCAGAGTGGCTTCCTTTTCCTGAACAGTCTCAGCGGGAACCAGCTCCTCGGCAAAAGTACGGTACGCCTGCAGGCCGGTGCCGGCAGGGATCAGCTTACCGATCAGGACGTTCTCCTTCAGACCCACCAGATGATCCTTCTTGCCCATGATGGCAGCCTCCGTCAGAACCTTGGTGGTTTCCTGGAAGGATGCGGCGGACAGGAAGGAATCGGTGGCCAGAGAGGCCTTGGTGATACCCATCAGCAGCTGCGTGGCCTGTGCCTTCCGCAAAGGCTCGCCCATCTCGTTGGTCTCACCGGCCGCGTTGCGGCGGTCGATCTCCTCGTTGGCGGCCTCGAACTTCAGAACGTTGGTCATGGAGCCGTCCAGCAGCTTGGTATCGCCGGCATCCTCAATGCGCACCTTACGCATCATCTGACGGACGATAACCTCAATGTGCTTATCGTTGATGTCAACGCCCTGCTGACGGTACACGCGCAGAACTTCCTGAATGAGGTAGTTGTAAACAGCGTCGTTGCCGCGGATCCGCAGGACCTCGTGGGGGTTCAGAGCGCCGTAGGTCAGCTGAGTACCCTTTTCGATGACCTCGCCGTCCTTCACCAGCAGGCCGGTGTGAGGCACTGCGTAGGTGCAGGTCTCGCCGTCGCTGGCCGTGACGATCAGGTTCATCAGGCTGCCCTTGGCGGCCTCCTCAAAGCGAACGGTGCCGCCGATCTCAGCGATGGTGGCCATCCGCTTGGGACGGCGGGCCTCGAACAGTTCCTCAACTCGAGGAAGACCCTGGGTAATATCGCCGCCGGCCAGACCGCCGGTATGGAAGGTACGCATGGTCAGCTGGGTACCGGGCTCGCCGATGGACTGGGCCGCGATGATGCCGACCGCCTCGCCGGGGCCGACAGGCTGCTGGGTGGCCAGGTTCATGCCGTAGCACTTGGCGCACACACCGCTGTGGGCCTTGCAGGTCAGAACGGTGCGGATCATGACGGTGGGATACTCGTCCTTGGCGGGATCAAAGCTGCACTCATCGCCCTGGCGGGGGTTCTTCTGGACCCATGCACGAGTCTCCATGAGCTTGGCGTCGTCCTCCATCATCATCTTGGTGTTGGGGATCAGCACCTCGCCGGTCTCGGCATCCACCACGTCGCCAACCAGGTAGCGGCCGCGGACGCGGTCAGAGAACTTCTCAATGACCTGGCCGTTTTCGCTGATGCGGGAGACCTTGATGCCGTGGGTCACGCCGCAGTCCTGCTCCCGGATGATGACGTCCTGAGAGACGTCCACCATGCGGCGGGTCAGGTAACCGGAGTCTGCGGTACGCAGAGCGGTATCGGCCAGGCCCTTACGGGCACCACGGGAGGAAATGAAGTATTCCAGAGCGGTCAGACCTTCGCGGTAGTTTGCCTTGATGGGGATCTCGATGGTCTTACCGGCGGTGTTTGCGATCAGGCCGCGCATACCGGCCAGCTGACGGATCTGCTTCATAGAACCACGGGCACCGGAGTCCGCCATCATGAAGATGGGGTTGTAGCGGTCCAGGTTCTCCTGCAGAGCGGTAGAAACCTCGTCGGTGGTCTTTTCCCAGACCTGCACCACCTGCTTGTAACGCTCGTGGTCGGTCATGAAGCCCATCTTGTACTGGTTTTCGATGTCCACCACCATCTGCTCGGAAGCGGCGACCAGCTCGTACTTCTTGGGAGGAATGGTCATATCCGCGATGGAAACGGTGATGGCGGCGATAGTGGAGTTATGGTAGCCGGTGGACTTGATGGCGTCCAGCACCTCGGAAGCCACGGTGAAACCGTGCTTGTTGATGGTGCGGTCCACGATCTGGCCCAGCTGCTTCTTGCCGCAGGTGAAGGTGATCTCGTAGTCGCAGATGTGCTCGGGATCACTGCGGTCCACGAAGCCCAGATCCTGAGGAATGTTCTTGTTGAAGATGATCCGGCCGGGGGTGCTGGGCACCACGCGGGTAACGCTTTCGCCGTTGACCTCCAGCGTCCGGCGTACCAGAATGGGGCAGTGGGGACCGATGGCCCGGTCATTGTAGGCCATGAGGGCTTCGTCCTCGCTGGCGTACATGTGAACAGGCTTGAAGGTAGCGGGCTTCTGGCCCTTCTCCAAAGCGGCGTTGGCTGCCAGGAACTCGTCCGCGTCCACAATGCTCTGTGCGGTCAGGTTCGTGTCACCGGCATCCTCACACCAGACGGTCTGGGCGCCGATCTCGTCCTTGCCCATGCGGTCCATGGTCAGGTAGTAGGAGCCCAGCACCATATCCTGCGTCGGAACGGTGACGGGGCCGCCGTCCTGAGGACGCAGCAGGTTGTTGGCAGAGAGCATCAGGATACGGGCCTCCGCCTGAGCCTCGGCGGACAGAGGCACATGAATAGCCATCTGGTCGCCGTCGAAGTCGGCGTTGAACGCAGTGCAGTTCAGGGGGTGCAGCTTCAGAGCGCGGCCGTCCACCAGCACCGGCTCGAAGGCCTGGATGCCCAGACGGTGCAGGGTCGGTGCACGGTTCAGCATAACGGGGTGGTCCTTGATGATGACATCCAGAGCGTCCCATACCTCGGTAGTGCCCTTATCAACCATCTTCTTGGCGGACTTGATGTTATTGGCGGTGCCGTCCTCCACCAGCTTCTTCATGATGAAGGGGCGGAACAGTTCCACAGCCATCTCTTTAGGCACGCCGCACTGATAGATCTTCAGCTCGGGGCCGACCACAATAACAGAACGGCCGGAGTAGTCGACACGCTTGCCCAGCAGGTTCTGACGGAAACGGCCCTGCTTGCCCTTCAGGAAGTCGCTGAGGGACTTCAGAGCACGGTTGTTGGCGCCGGTGACGGCACGGCCGCGGCGGCCGTTGTCGATCAGGGCGTCCACAGCCTCCTGCAGCATCCGCTTCTCGTTGCGGACGATGATGTCGGGGGCGTTCAGATCCATGAGCCGCTTCAGGCGGTTGTTGCGGTTGATGACCCGGCGGTACAGGTCATTCAGGTCAGAGGTGGCGAAGCGGCCGCCGTCCAGCTGCACCATGGGGCGCAGGTCGGGAGGCAGAATGGGCAGAACGTCCATGATCATCCACTCCGGCTTGTTGCCGGAGATCCGGAAGGCGTCCACCACTTCCAGCCGCTTGACGATCCGGGCCTTCTTCTGGCCGGAAGCGTCCTTCAGCTCGGCGTGGAGCTGGGCGGAGAGGGCCTCCAGGTCCACATCCGCCAGCAGCTTTTTCACGGCCTCGGCGCCCATGCCGGCCTGGAAGTCATCCTCATACTTTTCACGGTAGTCACGGTACTCCTTCTCGGAGAGGATCTGGTTCTTGGTCAGAGGGGTCTCGCCGGGGTCCGTGACGATATAGTTGGCGAAATACAGCACCTTCTCCAGAATCCGGGGGCTGATGTCCAGCAGCAGGCCCATCCGGGAGGGGATGCCCTTGAAATACCAGATGTGGGAAACGGGGGTGGCCAGCTCGATGTGGCCCATACGCTCCCGGCGCACCTTGGAACGGGTGACCTCGACGCCGCAGCGGTCGCAGATCTTACCCTTGTAGCGGATCTTCTTGTACTTGCCGCAGTGGCACTCCCAGTCCTTGGTAGGCCCGAAGATACGCTCGCAGTACAGGCCGTCCTTTTCAGGCTTCAGAGTGCGGTAGTTGATGGTCTCAGGCTTCTTCACCTCGCCGTAAGACCACTCCCGGATCTGCTCCGGGGAAGCCATGCCGATCTTAATCGCGTCAAAGGCAAACTTGTTGCCGTTATTGGTTTCGATCATGTTGCGTTATCCTCCTTCAATGATTCAAATGATCCAGTTTTGTGGTGACGAATGTGTCTTCTGGATCATTCGTCGTCGAAGTCAACATCCACATCGGCGCCGGCATCCTCCGGCGCGTCTTCAAATTCAAAGCCGGACGCTTCAAACTCGGCGTCCTCCGCAACGTTGCGGTGGCGGTCATCGTCCGCGTCCATACGGGAGAGGTTGAAGGTATCGAGCGCGTCCTCGTCCTCCTTGAGATCCACCACGTTGCCGTCCTTATCCAGCACCTGGATGTTCAGGCACAGGGACTGCAGCTCCTTCAGCAGCACGCGGAAGGACTCCGGCACGCCGGGGGTAGGAACATTGTGGCCCTTAACGATGGATTCGTAGGTCCGGACACGGCCGGTGACATCGTCGGACTTCACAGTCAGGATCTCCTGCAGGGTATAAGCAGCGCCGTAAGCCTCCAGGGCCCAAACTTCCATCTCGCCGAAGCGCTGGCCGCCGAACTGGGCCTTGCCGCCCAAGGGCTGCTGGGTAACCAGAGAATAGGGGCCGGTGGAACGGGCATGGATCTTATCGTCAACCAGATGGTGCAGCTTCAGGAAGTACACATAGCCAACGGTGACTTTGTTGTCGAAGGGCTCGCCGGTACGGCCATCGTACAGAACGCTCTTGCCCTCAGGATCCAGACCGGCCTTCACCAGCTCTGCCTGAATATCCTCGTAGGTAGCGCCGTCGAAAATAGGCGTAGCGACCTTGCAGCCCAGCGCATGGGCGGCATAGCCCAAGTGGACCTCCAGCACCTGACCGATGTTCATACGGGAAGGCACGCCCAGGGGGTTCAGCACGATGTCCAGCGGGGTGCCGTCGGGCAGGAAGGGCATATCCTCGGTGGGCAGCACGCGGGACACAACGCCCTTGTTGCCGTGGCGGCCTGCCATTTTATCGCCCACCTGAATCTTACGGCGCTGAGCGATATACACGCGGACCACCTGATTGACGCCGGGGCCAAGCTCATCGCCGTTTTCACGGGTAAAGACCTTGGTATCCAGCACGATGCCGCTCTCGCCGTGGGGCACCTTCAGAGAGGTGTCGCGGACCTCGCGGGCCTTTTCACCGAAGATTGCCCGCAGCAGGCGCTCCTCAGCGGTGAGATCGGTCTCGCCCTTGGGCGTGACCTTGCCCACCAGAATGTCGCCGGACTTGACCTCGGCGCCCACGCGAACGATACCGCGCTCGTCCAGATCCTTCAGCGCATCCTCGCCCACGTTGGGAATATCCCGGGTGATCTCCTCGGGTCCCAGCTTGGTATCCCGGGAATCGATCTCAAATTCCTCAATATGAATGGAGGTATACAGATCCTCGCGGACCAGACGCTCGTTCAGCAGAACGGCGTCCTCGTAGTTGTAGCCTTCCCAGGTCATGAAGCCCACCAGAATGTTCTGGCCCAGAGCGATCTCGCCCTGATCGGTGGCGGGACCGTCCGCCAGGACCGTGGGATCCTCCCACTCGCCCTTTTCATTCAGGTGCTTGCCGTGGACCCGCTCGCCCACATCCACGATGGGATGCTGGTTGATGCAGGTGGTGTGGTTGGAGCGCAGGAACTTGGTCAGCTTATAATCCTTGGTCTCGCCGCTGTCATACTTGACGGTGACATGGCGGGCATCCACAGAGGTGACCACGCCGTCGCCCTCGGCCAGGACCACGATCTCAGAGTCGATGCAGATCTTGTGCTCCATACCGGTGCCCACGATGGGTGCGTGAGGCTTCAGCAGAGGCACGGCCTGACGCTGCATGTTTGCGCCCATCAGAGCACGGTTTGCGTCGTCGTTCGGCAGGAAGGGGATCATTGCGGTAGCGATGGAGACCATCATACGGGGAGACACGTCCACGTAGTCGATGCGCTCCCGCTCCACTTCCACGATCTCGTCCCGGTACCGGGCGGTGACACGAGTATTCACCAGGCAGCCATCCTCACCGATGGGCTCGGTAGCCTGGGCGACGATGAAGTTGTCCTCCTCGTCGGCGGTCATATAAGTGGCTTCCATAGCCACCTTGCCGGTCTCCTTGTCCACAGCGCGGTAGGGTGCCTCGATGAAGCCGTACTCGTTGATGCGGGCATAGGTAGCCAGATAGGAGATCAGGCCGATGTTGGGGCCTTCAGGGGTCTCAATGGGGCACATACGGCCATAGTGGCTGTAATGCACGTCTCGGACCTCCATGTTGGCGCGCTCGCGGCTCAGACCGCCGGGGCCCAGAGCGGACAGACGGCGCTTGTGGGTCAGTTCCGCCAGAGGGTTGGTCTGATCCATGAACTGGCTCAGGGGGCTGGAGCCGAAGAACTCCTTGATGGCGGCGGTAACAGGCCGGATATTGATGAGGCTCTGGGGGGTGACCACGTCCAGATCCTGAATGGTCATACGCTCCCGGATCACACGCTCCATACGGGAGAAGCCGATGCGGAACTGGTTCTGCAGCAGCTCGCCCACGCAGCGCAGACGGCGGTTGCCCAGATGGTCGATATCGTCCTTCACGGAGATGCCACGGGCCAGACCGTTCATGTAGTTGATGGAGCAGAGGATATCGTCAATGATGATATGCTTGGGCACCAGATCGTCCTTATGGAGCTTGATCTGCTCCTTCAGCTCCTCGCCGGAGTACTGGCCCAGCAGCTCCTGCAGCACGTCGAAGCGGACACGCTCCTTGATGCCGCACTCAGCCAGAGGATCAAAGTCCACATAGTGGCTCAGGTCGCACATCTTGTTGGACTGCACCCGCAGAGGCTGATCGTCCACCAGAATGACCACCTCGGCAACGCCGACGGTGTCCAGCAGGCGGGCATCCTCCTTGCTCAGCAGGTGGCCCTCATCGAAGAGCAGCTCGCCGGTAGCGGGGTCTGCCACAGGCTGTGCCAGCTTGTAGCCGGTGACCCGCTGCCAGAGGGACAGCTTCTTATTGAACTTGTACCGGCCCACAACGGACAGATCGTAGCGCCGGGGATCGAAGAACAGGTTGTTCATCAGGGTCTCGGCAGCCTCCACCGTGGGGGGCTCGCCGGGACGGAGTTTGCGGTAGATCTCCAGCATGGCGTCCTCATACGTCTTGCTGGGGTCCTTCTCCAGAGTAGCTGCGATGCGGGGATCGTCGCTGAAGCGGTCCAGGATCTCCGCGTCGGTCTTGAGGCCCAGCGCCCGGATCAGGCTGGTGATGGGCAGCTTGCGGTTCTTGTCGATACGGACCCAGAACACCTCGTTGGCGTCCGTCTCATATTCCAGCCAGGCACCCCGATAGGGGATCACTGTGGAGGTGAGGATGGGCAGGTCGGTCTTAATGTCGACCTCCTTGCCGTAATACACGCCGGGAGAACGGACGATCTGAGAGACCACCACGCGCTCCGCGCCGTTGATGACGAAGGTGCCGGAGTGGGTCATCAGGGGGAAATCGCCCATGAAGATCTCCTGCTCCTTGATCTCCTCCGTCTCCTTGTTCCGCAGACGGACTGTCACCTTCAGGGGTGCGGCATACGTGGCGTCACGGGCCTTGCACTCTTCCACGTTATACTTGGGGGCTTCATCCATCCGGAAGTCGATGAAGGTCAACTCCAGGTTGCCCTGATAGTCAGAGATCGCCCCAACGTCTGCGAAAACCTCCCGCAGACCGGTGTCCAAAAATTCCCGATAGGAGGTCTTCTGGATCTCCAGCAGGTTGGGCATGGGCATGACTTCCTCGTGCCGGGCAAAATTCTTTCGGAGGGTTTTGCCGTAGTACTTGTCCTTAGCCATCTTCACTTTCACCTTTCTTTTGCTCCGCCGCCCTGTCCGGCCGCGGGGCAAGTATTGTATCCGATACGCTCGGGTGAGTTGTTAAATTTATTTCAGTTTCCTATTGCCTTTCGTTGGCGGATGTGCTATCCTGTGTTCGTAATCAGGATGGGATTCCATCCGCTTCCATTTATATAAGCGACTTATTTTATCACGAAATCTCTTGTCTGTCAAGGGATTTTTATTTTTTATCCCCCGAAAAATCGTTTTCTTGTCTTACATCCCCCCGTTCAAACTCAGAAAATGACAATTCCCCCGCCGAACCGTCCAGCGTCTCCCCGGACAGCCCCGATCCCTTTACAGTCAAAAAGCGGCACACGGAAATCCGTGTGCCGCTGAGGCTGTCGATAAAGTGATAAATTTTCCGTGACGGTAAGGAAGGGTGTGCGCGGGAAACCCAAGAAGGGTGTCCCGCGCCATTAAAATCCTAAGTTTTCAGAACTTTTATGAAGTTCTGAAAACTTGCTC
>CEAG01030211.1_pt1 | contig 15283 bp, 10 predicted proteins | sample 554891 | NCBI WGS metagenome assembly CEAG01 (sample SAMEA3182116, study PRJEB8094) | gut metagenome | biome: human; feature: gut; material: Stool; isolation source: human stools | place: Canada | collected 2014-02-25
ATGAATCCAATCCACTCTTGTACACCATAAGCTCCGGCTTTATCCATGGGGTGGTATTTGTCCACATAATAGGCAATTTCCTCTTCGTTCAGTTTGGCAAAACGCACTTCTGTTGCCGCCGCAAAACTGCGTTGCCACTCAGTGGTAGTGATGCATACACCGGTAAACACTTCATGGGTACGTCCGGACATGTCGCGCAACATCTGCATAGCTTCTTCCCTATTCTTGGGTTTTCCGAGAACTTGTCCATCCAGCCAGACAATGGTATCTGCTGTAATCATCAATTCGTCCGGATGCATCATATCACGGTAGGCATCTGCCTTTTCCCTGGATATGTAGAGAGGAATATCCGCTCCCCGCAACGTTTCGGGATAAGACTCGTCCACATCGGGCAAAGTTCTTACTTCATATTCCACTCCCAAACCAGCCAGCAATTCTTTCCTTCGCGGAGAGTTAGAGGCAAGAATCACCTTATATTTCTTCAGATTATCTAACATCATATCATTTACGATTTGACGATTTACAATTTAACGATTGAAACAACTACCAACCAAAAGCTTTTTCATCTGCCATCCAAAGCCCTTGCACTTTCAATACCTGTTCCACAATGTCGCGACCACAGCCATAACCGCCTTCTGCATACGAAATATAGCGAGCCACAGCCTTTACCTCAGGCACAGCATCCTTAGGACAACACGGCAAACCACACTCACGCATCACCTCCAAGTCGGGAATATCATCACCTACATACAATATTTCCTCGTCCTTCAAGCCATGACGGTCACGGAAGTCATGGTAATCATGGATTTTAACAGAAGAACCCATATAGATATTTCCATCCTCAAAACCTAAAGAAGTAAAACGCTTGCGGACCGCTTCTGTACGTCCACCCGTAATTATACCCAGCAACACCCCTTGCTTAGCAGCTAAATGCAGGGAATAACCATCCTTTATGTTGACCGTACGCAGAGGTTCACCCTCTGAACTCATAGGGATAACATTGGCACTCAGCACACCGTCCACATCAAAAACAAGGGCTTTTATCTTTTTCAAATCATAGTTTATGGTACTCATTGCACTTTTTTCTTGTTCATTATAATATACCTATATGCAGCAAAACATTCGTTCAAAAGAGGCAAGCATCGGCGTCCGGTTATCTTATTGCCAACCGATGTATATTCTCGCTAATCTCCCGATATAGTTCCAGCATTTGCGGCTCATCGGCAAGCATCCGCAGATGCTCGTCAATGACATTCTCATCATAGCGCACAGCCGGTCCTGTCTGTGCGGCAAGCGGTTCCAGCTCATGCACCTTACGGGCCGTCTCGTCTATCAAGGGGAGCATTGCCTCGAACGGCAACCCGTACTTTTTCAGCAGTTCAGCAGCCAACACATACATGTGATTGGTAAAATTGCACGTAAACACAGCCGCCAGATGCAAACTTTTGCGCTGCTCAGAACTTGCTTCATACACTTTTTCCGATAGGGCTGAGGCAATATCCTTCAGAAGCCGCACATCCTCTTCCGAGTTGCCTTCCACAAAACACGGTATCTGTCCAAAATCCACTTCACGCTGCTTACTGAAAGTCTGCATCGGATAAAGCACTCCATGACGCGCAACATGCCCCTGCCAAATATTCATAGGAATACTGCCGGCTGTATGCACCCATAAAGCATTCTCCTTTCCAGAAACAATCTGGGGTAATAATTCCACAAAAGCCGCGTCCTTCAGCGAAACGATATAAAGCTGCGCCTCCTTCGTAACCGCCTGCAGATCCGTGGTATATACCGCCTCCACCGTCTGTGCCAATTCCTGCGCTGATTCTTTTGTACGACTGTAGACCTGCACAATACGAAACCCTTTCCAATAAAGAGCCTTTGCCAGATTAGTAGCCAGATTTCCGGCACCGATAAAGGCAATAGACGTATCTTCTATACTTCTTCCCGCCATACACTTATCTTGTTGCCAACCAATACAGAATAGCCCCTAATACCAGCAATGCCAGTGGCAACAGATAAGCCGACATCGTACCGAGCAAAGCCGTTATCAATCCGAAGTTCAATATCAGCCATAAGCCTATCAATACCAATCCCACCGACTTGTCATGCTTGAACAGCAAAAAAATCACTGCGGTATACAGCAGAAAATTATCCTTATTCATCACCCATGGCAAGCCGATTGCAGAGAAATGCACCAATTTGTCTACCAAATAAAGAATACCGAATACAATCAGTGTGATGGCAGTGGCCTTATACGTATCACGGTTATTGTTTGCTTTTGCTGCACTCACTGTTACTTTCCTCCGTATTTATCGATATGTATCTTTTCCCACTGCAGATTGTCTTCATTGAAAGGCTTACGCTCCATCCCCTTATGACCGATAGCAATAACACTAAGCACCTGCAGTTGCAAAGGAATATCCAGCACCTCGTGCACATACTCGCCTGAAGGCATACCGGAAGCCGTAAAACGTTCGCGCACCTGCACCCAGCAGCTTCCCAGTCCCATATCTTCGGCCTGAAGTTGCAGGTAAATGGAGGCAATGGAGGCATCCTCTATCCACACATCGCTTGCCAACGGGTCGGCAACAACCACTACTGCCAATGCCGCATCGGCAATGAACTGCGATGCCTGCTCCTTGCAATAGGACAATTCCTTCAATTTATCCTTCTCGTCTACCACTATAAACTGCCATGCATTACTACGTTTCGACGTGGGTGCCATCAGGGCTGCTTTCATCAAAGTAACGACTTGTTCTTGTGTCAATTCTTCTTCTGTAAACTTCCGCATGCTGCGGCGGGCTTTTATCAATTCACTGAAACTTTCCATAATGATTTTATGTGCTAATATACTAATGTGCACATCGACACATTAACAATAATTTTTGCAAAGATACGAGATTATTTTTTAAATTTGCAGGCCATGCCCCTCAAACTCACTACATATTACCGTGGGAGCAAGGTTCCTGACCTGCCAGGCACCAACACCTTCCATTCCACAGAGTTGTTCCGAATCTATGAGGAAACTCCGGGGTATACCCCCATACTCATTGTGGCATCCGAAGATGACAAGCCCGTTGCGAAACTGCTTGCCGCCATACGTAAAAGTGTCCGCATGTTTCCACCCGGCATCATCAAAAGATGTGAGGTGTACGGTACGGGAGAATATTTCAATAACGAGGCAGACAAAGAGATTATCTTCAGTGACATGCTGCAAAGGCTTACCAATGAAGCATTGCGCGATTCTTTTCTCATCGAGTTCCGCAACCTGGAAAATGCCATGTTCGGATACAAATCTTTCCGAGACAACCAATACATCGCCATCAATTGGCTGCGGGTACGCAACTCGCTGCACAGCGTCGAAAAGGTGGAAGAGCGTTTCAGCCCGTCACGTATCCGGCAAATAAAGAAAGGGCTCAAAAACGGCGCCCAAGTACGGGAAGCACGTACCAAAGAGGAGATTCTCTGTTTTGCCCAGATGTTGCGCCACGTATATTCTTCCAAGATACGGCGCCACTTCCCCAGCATCAAGTTCTTTCAGCATCTCGAAAACCAGTTGACAAAAGGGCAGCAAAGCAAAATCTTCATCGTCATTTATAAGGAGAAGATTATCGGTGGCAGCGCATGCATTTATTCAGATGACAGCGCCTATCTATGGTTCTCTGGTGGCATGCGCAAGACTTATGCCCTGCAATATCCGGGGATTCTTGCCGTATGGAAAGCACTGGATGATGCCAAACAACGCGGATACCGCCACTTAGAGTTCATGGACGTGGGACTTCCCTTCCGTAAACATGGCTACCGTGAGTTCGTTCTCCGCTTTGGAGGAAAACAAAGCAGCACCCGACGCTGGTTCCGTTTCCGTTGGAACTGGCTGAATCGGGTGCTGATAAAGATGTATGAATGATTCTTACCGAAATCAGAAATTAGTGTAGACCACATATCCATGAGCCGGTACATTAACCTGTTTATTTACGGTTTCACTTTTTCCTGTAAAGTAATTGGTCCAGTTACCAGGAGTGGCAGGGAAAACAATATCAGTAGCGGTATGTGTAAAGTTACCCACCACCACCAGTTGCTTACCCGTTATACTTTTTACCAATAATGTACGACCATTGTCCCAATCAGAAGCTCCCACCTTCCATGTCAAAGTTGCATTTGCATCAAACAACTCCGGATGAGCATTGCGCAGCTTCATCAAACCTGCATAAACATCGTGCAGCCCTTTACGATCGGCGTTATCTAAATATTCCCAATGCAAAGGCTTCCTACCGGTACGGCCATTCTCTTCAATAGAGATGTCATATCCCATCTCTCCGAACTGCCAAACCATCTTAGGACCAGGAACGGTAAGGAAGAAAGTTGTATTTAGTGCCAACTGATTCATACGGGCATCAAGATCGGTTTTCAGCACACCATCACCCCATTGCGACTGTTTGTAAGCTGTGCGTTCTTCATCATGGCTTTCCATAAAACCTACCCATGCAGTGTTTTTCTCATAAAGGCTACTAAAAGAACTATTTTCAGCATACCCCATAGCCGACTGACAATAGGCATTATTCAAGTTACGCCATAAGTGCATACCATCAGCTGCCAGTTCATTTTCTTCCTTTGAATCACAGAAATGCTCCAAGATAACATAAGAGTCCTTTTTCACTTCCTTGATGGCCGCATTATAATCCTTTAGGACGGCAATGCGACCCGCATCGTAATTGGATGCTGTACTTTCAGTGCAAGAGGTTTGTGTGAACCCTTTCGTCAAATCAAAACGAAAGCCATCCACCTTATATTCCTTCAACAAGAATTGCAGATTACGCTTCACAAACTTACGCACCAATGGGCTTTCATGATTGAAATCATGGAACACGCTATAAGGATGAGGTGCTTCCACATTGAAGTATGGATTATTCTTTGCAGTCTTATCACCATCCCAATAGAGTTTAGCCAGCGGATTATTTCCTGTAGCATGATTATAAACCACATCCAGAATAACTGCCATACCAGCCTCATGACAAGCATCAATGAACTGCTTATACATTGTTTTTGTCCCATAAGCTTTATCCATCGCAAAGAAAAAACAAGGATTATACCCCCAACTGTCATTGCCGTCAAACTCCTGCACCGGCATCAACTCAATAGCGTTGACACCCATTTCTTTCAAGTAAGAAAGCTTTCCCATCGCACCGTTAATGTCACTCGTAGCCGTAAAGTCGCGCAAGTGCAATTCATATATCACTAATTGCTCAGGATTTGCTATTTTAAAATCATTATACTTCCAGTTATAACTATCTTTCTGTATCTTGAAGGTCGAAACGATTCCTACCCCTCCCTTAGGATAAACCAGGTTTTCATTATAGGTAGAAGCTGAAATATCTTTATCATTATCAGGATCCAGTATTTTTTCAGTATAAGCATCTGCCAAATGAATTACTTCACCTTCCTTTGTACCCACATAGTATTGGAAAGCATACTCTTTACCAGCATCTAACCCCGCCAACGTAATCCACCAACATCCGGAAGCATCATCACGATACATCTGCGACTTTTCGTCATTACTTAAGGTCCAATTGTTAAAGTCACCCACAACATGTGCAAAATCCTTATGATTTCCATTCACATCTTTATCATAAAGTACCAGTGTCACTGTAGAATTATCCATTATGTTGATACCTTCGACCATATCAGCCGGTACAGCGGCAGTTTTAATCTCACCGGGTACAAATCCTTCATATTTTGTATCAGTTACCGCTATAAAGGAATCAGTATCTATTCCTTTTTTACTACCATCCGCACTACGAATCACTATTCCAAGTTGGTTCACCGGTGTCTTTCCACTCCCAAACCACTCCCGGATATTCGGACTCAATGTAATACTCCAAATATTAGCCTCAGATAAAGTCATCTTACATTTATCTTTGTTTTCTGCCCACTCTGCAGGCACGAATTGCCAACGACCTTCACTGACAACACCAATATGTACATACACATCTCCTTTATACTCATAGAGGGCAGACTTTGTATCCGCTTTAAACGTAATGACAAGAGACTGATCAGCATCTGGTACCACCGGTGTATAACTCAGACCAGCAGGAATTGCAATTGCATTGGCAGCTTGAGTGACGGATATTTCTTCCCTTTTTGAACCGGATATAATATTCAATTGTGCTGTACGCGCTATTCCAGTTTCATTTTTAGCAACAGAAACCATAATCGTAGCTTTTCCTGACAAGCCTTTTGCCGGATTGATACTGCACCAGCCAATATCCTCACCACTCAGCTCAGCAGTCCATTGATATCCGGCCTCAAAACTGACACTTTGTGAAGAAGCAGCTTCAGCAAAGCTAAAACCTTGTTCAAAAATAGCTTCACTACCGGAGGCAGGAGTCAAATATTCCTGAAACTCCTCTTTGTTGTCACTACATGCCGTGAATGCCAGCAGCACGCTGAAGCATATCAAATGCCATAAAACAAGATTCTCACGTTGAACGATAATTTTCATAATATGAAGTATTTAAAGTTATCACTTCACAAATATAACCGGAAAAGAAAGGGCAAATCAATTAACGTAAAGGAAAACGAGAACAATATCACGAAAACGTTTGCATATCAAACAGAAAGAGGAGACCTTACACAATATAATAGTATAGGGTCTCCTCTTTTATTAAAATCCAGCCGTCAGAATCTAATTATTCTATACTCTAATGCATTCAGTTTAATTTCATTCATCAATTCCAGAGGTTTATTTTCGTAAATATCAGTAGCTACATGATGCTTCCAACCCTCCGGTAAGATAACAGAAACATCTCTATTACGCACATTAACCAATATCATAAAAGCATCTTTACCATCACTTTTCTGATACATCAAGACGTCTGAAGCAGGATACCCAGTTAATATTCCTTTCCGAAGTGCAGGATATTTATTATACAATCCCATTAAACACCCATATTCTTGATAAATATCCGAACATTCGGACCAATCCACGGATGTATATGCAAAAAAATTAATAGGAGCCTCATGTCCAATTTCTTGTGAACTATAAATCAATGCTCCACCATGCAAAAAAACTGTTCCAACAAAAGCAGCCATAGCTGCCCTTTCACTTCCTAACTCCACAATTGGCGACATTTTAGAAGCCTCATCATGATTGGTAATAAAACGTAATTTCATTTTTCCTGCCGGAATTGAGTCATACTCGCTCCAATCCACCTCCAACAAGCGTGCCGCACTACTATCATTAACGAAAACATCCCGCATCGCCTCCATCAAATCCCAAGCATAGTTCATATCAAATCCTGCATCAAAATGATCTTTGCGCTTACCTTCTGCCAACATTAACAATTTCCGATTTGGAATAGCCCTCAGAGAATCAACAGCTTGCTTCCAGAAAGTATATGGAACATAATCAGCAGCATCACAGCGAAAACCATCTACACCAACTTCTTGTATCCAATATTTCATAGCATCAATCATTGCAAGGCACATATCTGCATTATCGTAGTTCAAATCTGCCACATCATTCCATCCCGTTCCTGCAGGAGAAATTATATTTCCGATACTATCCTGAGTATACCACTCTTTATGTTCTTTAATCCAAGCATGGTCCCAAGATGTATGATTAGCAACCCAATCTAAAATTACACTTATTCCTTTTTCATGGCATAATTCCACTAAACGCTTAAATTCTTCTACTGTTCCAAATTCAGGATTTATTCTTTTATAATCTTTGATACAATAAGGAGAATTCACCGTATTTACCTCACCAATCTCATAGATTGGCATAAACCAAACAACATTAACACCCAAAAACTGAATAGAATCAAGATGTTTTGATATGACATTAAATGCATTCTTCAGAGCAAAAACACGTGGATTGATTTCGTACATCACAACGTCTTCTACAGCAGGTAATACTTGCTTTTGTTCAGTAACTATCTCGCGTTTTCCGGCACAAGCATACACTGTCAATAATACAAGTATAGTATAAAATAAATTCCTCATCTATTTACAATTCATTGGTCTGACAAATAAAAAAGGATTAAAGGTCCCCCCCTTAATCCTTTTTCTATAAATAAGAGAGCCTTAATTGGCTGTCATTGTAGCATTCTTAGCTTCTGGATCCAATACAATCGTGTATGTTCCAGCTGAAACTTTAATATTTCCACCATCCTGCGTCAGCGCACCTAAACTACCACCAAAGTTTATAGTCCAAGCTGCATCCCATCTGAATTTCATTTCACCATCACCTAATGTAACAGTCACCGACCACTTTTGCGTTTCAGCATCATAATCCATTAAAGTGCCTTTATCCCATCCACCAGGAGTAGCATCACCAATAATCTCCCAACCTGTCTTATCCAAAGTAGCAACCATCTTCTTAGTATCGGCACCTACTCGATAATAACCGGCAGCCTCAATCTTAACATTACCGCCATCACCGATAACAAACGTAGTTGATGTCTTAGCCTCATTCCAAGTAATATCTCCAACAACACCAATCCACGTACCAGAATCATAGAACTTGAATTCTGTATCGGCAGGGAAATAGTGAGTGCCAGTATATTTGAAATCACGAGCTGCAGATTCTACCTTATAGCAATCATCAGCTTCCGGCTTCCAACCATCACCACTCTGATAGCTACCAGGCAATGTCATTGCAGAGCTAGAAAGCTCAATCGTTGTTTCTTCCATACTATAAGTATATTTTCCTGCATTAGTCAAATTTAAAGTAATAATATAGGGACTTGCCTTTACCACTTTGAAATTTTGACCTCCAGCAACCAAGTTACCGGCCAACTCAGAAAGTTTACCTTCTTCTGCTCCATAATTGAATCCCCAGTCATTATTGGCTCTAAATTTGAATTCCTTATCGAGCAACGGAGTAACCACTGTCCAAAGACGAGTAGTAGTATCGTATTCCATCTGGGTATCTTTGTCCCAACCACTAGACGTAGCATCTCCAATTACTCCCCAAACCAGCCCTTTCTCTGATTGGGTTACCTTACCTTCCGCATCTAAAGTAATTTCAATGAAACCTTTACCATCAGCAGTAACTTGCTGGTCTTTAGCCAATACTTTCGTAAGGTCTGCACCATCAATGATTGCATAAGAAGCAGCACCATCAAAATTGGCATAACCACTATAAATGCCATCACCGTCAGGGTCACCTATCAAATAGGCAGTAGTGTAGTCCCAATCAGGATAGCCAACAGCTACATAAGCATACTTCCATGTAATATTATCTACATTAGGGTCATAAGGTGTAGCCTTAAAAGTTATTGAGTTACTAGCTGCATCAGTATAAGCATCATATGCCTCAGAAACCAAAGAAACAGTAAAATCATACGTTTGCCCCGGATATGCTCCTACCTTAGCCAATAAAGAATTCATTTCACTATTTGTAAATGCCAGTTTTGCATCCCCTGTTTCTCCTATTACAATACTCTTATTGGTAGAAGTATTTGTTAGAGTTACAACATAATTAACTACTGCAGAAACTCCATAATCTGCCTTATCCCAAGCTATTTCCGGAAATTGCGCATCCTTATTGTCTTTAGTAATAGTAATGTCTGTTTGGGAAAGCGCATGCAATGCAGCAGCAGTCTTCAATTCCAATATGGGGGTAGCATCCTCCTCACAAGACATCAATGCGAAGATTCCAGCCAAAAGTAAATAAATATATTTTGTCTTCATATCATTCATGTTTAATCATTAATATTAGTATCCTTCATTCTGTACCAGGTTCTGATTAGAACCAACATCGTCTGAAGGCAAGGGGAACACTTGATAAAAGCTTTCAACAGATTTTCCTGCCGCAACTCCACCCTTCCATGGCCAAACATAATCAGCAGAAGTATATTTACCGAAGCGAATCAAATCTGTACGTCTTTGAGCTTCGTAGAATAGCTCACGTGCGCGTTCATCCATCATAAAGTCCAAAGTAAAATCACTATCGGAAATAGGTGCGGACGCCTTGTCTGAATATGCACGTTTACGCAAATCATTTACATATCCCAAAGCCTCTGTTTTTGTTGCTCCTTGTCCGCCACGAAGAACAGCTTCTGCTAAATTCAAATAGATTTCACCTAAACGGAATAATGGATAATCTGTCCAAGCTTCCGCAGATGCAGGTTTACTTCCATCTTTATTCACATTATAAAACTTGGTAACGGGAATGCCATTATTGACAAAATCAGCTTCATTTGTGATCTCAATATTTGTGGTAGCTTCTGTACGCAACATTGCTTTACGAGTATCCTTATCACTGCTATCCTCTTTTTCAAAGATATTATATAAAGACGACTTAGCTCTAACACCTTGCCAACCTCCCTTTGCATTCGTTTCTTCTTGAAAATCAGCAGAACCCCAGCATAACAAAGCTGTCATACCTCCCCAGGTCATTGTATCTTCACCTTCATATCTCAATGGGAAAATCATCTCTTTGGATTGGTCATTATCAGCTTTGAACATATCGCCATAAACCGGTTCCAATTGGTAACCTGCTGAAATAATCTTTTTAGAATAAGTCACACATTCAGTATATTTATTTACACCTACATACGTGTCTGCATTCAAATACAAGCGAGACAATGCAGCCCACAGAGCAGCTTTATTAGCATGTCCATAATTATCATTAAATCCAACTACAGGATCAAGCATATCACTTTCACATGCCAACATTTCACTTTCAATGTATTCAAATAATTGATCTTTCATAATTTGTTGTGGACGAACGCTACCAATAGGGCTGTTTTCATCTACAAACGGAACATTACGATACAAATCCAAAGCATACAGATACATCAAAGCACGCATAAAACGAGCTTCTGCACGGAAAGTTTTAATAGAAGCCTTTACTTGCTCTGAACAACCTCGTGAGGCAAGTTTATCATCAGTTGTTTCACGTAAAAACGCATTTGACAAGTTAATCTGATAATACAAACGATAATATGATCCTTTGATCCATGGACTTGAAGCAGCCCAAGAAATATGATTGAAGTCTGGAATACCAGGATCATTCCAGCAACAATGAGCGATATCAGAAGCCAATTCCTGCATATTCCACAATACGCGAATAAATGAAGCCTGAGAACCACCGTCAATGCCGACAACATCCTGGTCTGAGTCTCCACCTGCATTACCACCTATTACCAAACCTGCATATATTTTAGCCAAACTTTGTTCATAAGCTCCTATCTCCTTTCCAAAAACGACATCCGAAACCAATTCATCCTTATCCAATGGAACCGTATCCAGATCGTTCACACAAGAGGTAACCCCTAACATCGTACTCAAAAGGGCTGCCGACAATATATATTTATATTTTAATATTTTCATAACTTCATTGATTAAAAATTAAGATTCAAGCCTAACATAAATACACGAGGGCGAGGATAGATATTATTATCAACTCCACTACCGCTAATTTCAGGATCCAAACCATCATATTTGGTAATAACAAACGGATTCTGTACCGTGACATAAACACGTGCACTTTGTTTATCATTGAACAGCTTGTTAAAAGTGTATCCTAATGAAATATTGTCCATCCGTACAAAAGAAGCATTCTGAACATAGTAACTAGAACGATATTGCCCTGTCTTGAAATTTGTTTTCCATGCAGAAGTCAAACGATTTTTCAAGAAACCAGTTTGGTCATACATTTGTGAACCATCCCAAGCCTCACGATTGGATTGTACATTGTTATAAGCATAGTTTCCAATACTTGCACGCAAAGCAAATGACAAATCCCAATTCTTATAAGACAATTGAGAAGTTAATCCCATAAATACGTCAGGAGCAGACTTTTTGTAAGCGACCAAATCTTCTTCGTCTATTTTATTATCCCCATTTTGATCAACATAAGCACCTTCTATCGGATTTCCAGCCTTATCATAAAGTTGTTCCCATACATAGAATGAATTATAAGGATGATCAACAGCATTTATCATGATATTATAACCGGTTGCTCCATCAATACCAGTATGAATCACACCTTTATAAGCCGGGTCATCATTAAATGTCAATTTGGTAATTTCATTTTTATTATAAGAGATGTTATAACTCAATGTCCAGTCCCAATCTTTTGTCGTGATAGGATGAGCCGTCAAAGTAAGTTCAATACCTTTATTCTCCAATGTACCTACATTCGTCAACAACTGGTTACTAAAGTTTGTACCGGCAGGAGCTGTAACCGTATTCAGCAAATCATCAGTTTTACGATAATACAAATCAAGAGTACCTGTCAATTTGTTGTTCAATACACCGAAATCCAATCCAATATTGTAAGTTGTAGTTTCTTCCCATTTCAAGTTTTCATCATAAGCTTGAGGAGCAATCAATGAATACTTGTTATTACCAAAATAATAATTTGCTCCAGCTTTGGAATACATATAGCGAGCCATATAAGGATAGTCACCATTATTCAGGTTTTGCTGACCAGTAATACCATAGCCCAAACGCAACTTCAAATCAGAAAGCCAATCCACTCCCTTCAAGAAATTCTCTTCTTTCATCTTCCATGCCAAAGCAACTGAAGGAAATAATCCCCAACGATTGTCTTCTTTATTGAAACGTGAAGAACCATCATTACGCAAGGTAAATGTCACCAAATAACGATTCAATAATGTATAATTCAAACGCCCAAAGAAAGAAACAAGATAGTTTTCAGTTGAATAATCTTCCATATCCTTATAGAATTCCTTACCAGTTTCTTCAGCTTTTACTGTAGAATAAGGATATTTGGTCCATGTAGAATTATAGAAATGCTGCCAAGAATAACCGCCCATAACATCGACATGATGTGCACCAAACTCTTTAGCATAATTCAAATAGAAATCCAGCAATGTATTCCGCTTCAATTGATAATAGCTGCTATTTTCCCCAAACCCAGTTTTATAGTTACCTTGGCACCAAGTCATAGGAGCATTATCTTCTATAATAACATCACCTTCACTCTTAGACACGTCGTAACCTAAATTCAAGTTTGCTCTCAATTCGGGCAGGAAATGAAACTTATAGTCAATTTGTGCATTACCAATACTTCTATAAACAGTTGATTCGTCATGCTTTGAATCTAAAATAGAAACGGGATTAGCCAAACCAATATCAACCGGTGTAGGATTATTGCCACTTTTCATATACATAAAGTAGCCGTTACCATAGGGATTTCCATCCATGTAAATAGGCTGTGTCGGATCATATTGCGTCGCCATACCTATCGCACCAGTATCTGCAAAACGGTTTGTATTATAAATGCCTTTCACATTCAACTGAATATTCAATTTCTTATCAAAGAAATTAGGATTCAAGCTAATAGCACCAGTCAAACGCTCCATATTAGAAGTCTTCAATATACCATTTTCATTGGTATAAGAAACTGATACACGATAGGGCATGTGTGGTATAGCACCAGAAACATTAACATTGTGGTCTGTACTGAAAGAGGTTTTGAATATTTCATCCTGCCAATCAGTATTTGCCTGACCTAATGCTTTAAACTGAGCACTTGATTCACCGAATTTAGAAGTCACAAATTCTCTAAATTCATTTGCAGACATTACATCTACTTTATTGGGTCTTGTATTAATAGAGAATGTACCGCTATAACCAACTTGTACACGTCCAGACTTTCCTTTTTTAGTATTAATAATAATAACACCGTTAGATGCACGAGAACCATAAATGGCTGTTGCAGAAGCATCTTTCAAAATAGTAAAAGTCTCAATATCATTGGGATGGACAGTAGCCAAAGGATTTGACATACCATTAATACCACCGTCATCTACAGGCACACCGTCAATAACAATCAACGGATTATTGGATGCAGACATAGAAGAACCGCCACGCACACGAATTGTAGCACCAGCTCCCGGAGCACCACCGTCAGTAATCACACTTACACCGGCAGCTTTACCAACCAACATATCAGTAGCAGATGTAACAGCACCTTTTACCATTTTATCTGCACTAATAGCCGTAACAGACCCAGTCAAATCATTCTTTTTGGCTGTACCGTAACCAATTACGACCACCTCGCCCAACAATTCCGCATCATCTTGTAATGTAATAATTACTGAAGGAGCAGCAGCTACTTCTTGCGTCTTGTATCCGATAAAAGACACGACCAACGTAGCTCCCTGAGGAACTGTCAATGTAAAATTACCATCAAGGTCAGTGATTGTACCATTCGTGGAATTTCCTTTTTCCACCACATTTGCGCCTATCACTCCTCCCAAAGCATCTTTTACATGCCCTTTCACGGTGATGTTCTGTGCATAAGCGCCTACAGACAAGAATAACCCTAACATTAGGGTAAGAATCGTTTGACAGATTCTAAGATTAACTTGCTTCATGCATTTAATAAATTAAAGTTAACAATATTAATTACCTATATATATTATTCGAAAAATAATTTTCGTACTTTCGCTTTCTAACGTCTTTCAAGTACCCAAAGCATGACGCAACAAAAATATGCTTTATTACTTTAGTAAAGTATAAAGAGAGTGTAAAATGTGGGAAACGAACAGTGCAAACGATTGCATGCGGTTGCACAAGATAGAAAAATCACTTGATATATCATAATACAGCGCTTCTCTCCACTCTACATGTGGCATTCTTGCACATAACATATATGTTTATTCTGCTGAAGTACAGAGATTTTCACCGCCTAACGACCGTTAGGCGATTTGTTGACGGCCGTAAAGCGATCTGCCAACGGCCATCAACAAATCGCTTTACGACCGTTAAGCACTACACAACATCAAGACAAAACAAAAGAAACACAAAGCTTTTACTGAAGAAATGCCATGCATGTATAAACCAAGCAACATACTTTCAGGATATGAATAACGTGTCTGCACAATATTAATATGCCATTAACACGATATTAACAAAATGGCCGACATGATATTAACTTATTACATTACAATAAGTTAACATCATGTCGGCCCTAAAAACAGAGGTGGAAGCAAAATTTGCTTCCACCTTTTTCTGTTGCTTCCACCGCACCTCAAACACCGATGAACAAAGGGGTACAGAGCAGGTGTGGTAGAGTGGAAGCAAATAGTGCTATTTATTTCTCTGAAGTATAAAGTACCAGCTTTCCGGACTTCAATCCTTTAGCCCTTGCCTCAAACACAATCTCACCGGCTTGCTCGCCACTCTGCACAATAGCCGTCAGCTGACCGCTGAAAGCCGGCATCTTGGGCAAATGGAACAAATCGAGGCTGGTAGCATCTCCATTGGCAGCAGCGCGATATTTTCCGGCACCCTTCACCGAGAA
>CEAG01051480.1_pt1 | contig 15195 bp, 37 predicted proteins | sample 554891 | NCBI WGS metagenome assembly CEAG01 (sample SAMEA3182116, study PRJEB8094) | gut metagenome | biome: human; feature: gut; material: Stool; isolation source: human stools | place: Canada | collected 2014-02-25
TTGATAGTGACAGCAGAACCAATATTCTTAATAAACTGTCTACAACAACTACAATCATGTTCTCTACGCTCTCTGAAAATCTCATTTGTACCAGCAGGGAAGCTATCAAGATATGTATTCCATAATTCATCCTTATCTACATTTACCTCAAATAAATGTGTTGCCTCTTTCTGCATTTCATCGAAGTGCTTCTGTAAAGCCTTCTTAAACATCATAAATCCATCCATATTTTTGTACCTCTTCTTTCTCTTATATTTGTTTTTTGTTAATTGTTTCTACTGTTATATTCTCCGTTTATAATTCAAACGAATCAAAGTTTTACTGTGCTTTTTTAGTAACAGTGCCCATTGTATCCACCGCCATCTCCATCACAATGTCCTGCCATAGTTCTCATCATTTTTACAATCTTCCTTAATAATTTTGTGTACATAATTACACCCATCCTTTCATCAATTCTCCATTTTCATAAACCACGCCATATTTATTTGTTGGTTTTCTAAATAACGTACATACAACTTTAATGCCATCACTTAATGACGCTTTTAATGTCTCTTCACACATAAAGCACGATCTTTTTAATAACACAGGAGTCTTAAATCCTGGTATTATATTCTCCATATCAAGATATGTTTGACATCCATTTGAATATGGAGAGCCTAATTTAATTCCAAATGTCTTCTCAAATGATACATAATAATCTTTTCCATGCTGAATTTCTGATAATTTAATTGAATTAAATCCCATAGAATCATAATGTTTTAAACATGCAGTTAAATCCTCTTTTGTATATAAATATGGTTTAACAATATTTAGATTTATTCGTATTTTTTCTTTATATGGGAGCGAATTATAAAAAGCTTGTCTATCATATTGTGACTTTGTTTTTCTAATTTCGTCAGCCACATCTTCTTTATAATGTTGCGCAGAAATATTTAACCCATCCAAAATCGAAAGTAAATATATAAATCTATCTCTCTTGTCATAGCAGATTTTTGGAACAGAAGTTGTAACATATAGTTTAAGATTTGATGCTGCTTTGATTTTCTCTACACAATCAATTAATTCATCTAAGAATAAACAAGGTTCTCCTCCAAGAAATAACACATCATCTAAACCATCTTTATTCTCTAATATAGTAGTTACGATTTTATCTATATCTGGTTTTACAATATGCATTCCTTCGTAACACTGATCTACACAATGAGCACATTTATTATCACATGCACTTGTAAAATGCACATCAAAACTGTTGTATATGCCATCACAACAATTACATTTTTTCTTCATATTTAATCTCTCTTTCAAATAATCAAAGTTTTCTTTCTACTTCCAACCACTACAATCTCTACAACCTAATGCATATACATCACACTCTTTAACCGCACAAGTTTCACATTTATATGGTTCTCTGTATGATGTAATTTTATCTTGTAGTTCATTAATTTCTTCCATAATAGTATCAATATCTTTTAACTTAATTCCAAAAAGAATCTTCTTCAATTCTTCATACATAAGTTTTTTCGATACATTTTTATCACTCTTATTTGGTTTATATTTAAAATCATATTTCCATTGGTCTATTTCTCCATATCTACAATTCTTAACAATTGGGGAATCTGCTATTGGATGGCAGCTGTTCTTATTTGAACAATAATAATTATTTCTCACATAATCATGTTCACATCCATATATACAAATATCACATGATACGCCCATATAAAATCTCCTTTCATTTTCCAAAGATCGAAGTTTACTGTGGTTTCTGTTCTTCGTCTATAAAATATGTATTTCCATATTCATTGACTTTCTCGGTCAAATTCATTCTTGCGTAATCAAGAACGTCTGATGCGAAATTTGCCATACACGGATAACATAAATAATGCTTAGTTTTTCCTACATTCATTTCTATTAATCCAACTTCTATTCTTCCGCAAATCTCACATGACTTATTTCTAATCCATTGACTCATATAACTTTGCTCCTGACTATCTTTTATACTCAATCCATTTGTCTGAACCTTTGAATTTCATTTTTACTTTCGTAGGACATCCATCTGGGATAGATTTTAATGATTTATAGTCGCCTATAATTGTTGCTGCTTCCAAAGCTTTGTGATTCTTCTCACATTCCATTGCTTTTTCTTTATCTGCATAATCGGTATTACAGAACTGACAAGTATATAATGTCTTTGTAACCATATAAATTTCCTTTCCAATTTACCAAATTCCATTTACTGTCTTATCAATAGCTTCTCTCATTACACCACCAGTCATTTTATTCATTGCATCTACAACAAGACCTTTAAACTCGGCTCTTATTCGTCTATTATGCTGAGTACATGGCGTTGAACAATAATTACTTCTTCTACATTTTTCACAATTGCCACTTAACTTCCACTGTTCATTTTCCTGAATCTGTTCCATAACTTAGCCTCCCCTTCTATCTAAAATCTTCTGAATAGTTTTCTTATCTTTATCAGATAAACTATCCCAATCCAACTTAAAACTTTCACAATTCTTATGGCAATTCCAACCATCACCACAATCATAAGAATAACGGTATGCACAATAATCACACGCCATTTATATTCACCTCCAGCCCTATGAAATCGAACTTTCTTGTCTTAGTAGATATGTTTATCAGTATCTATTTTTAAATCATCTACTTCCAGGTCTTCTACTAATGTTCTTCGTTTTACTATTCTTTTTCCTTTACAATAATTACATTTTTCTTCCCAATACTCATCTTCATCCCAAGTTATTCGTCTTGAATGCTTAATTTTTCCATTACCACCACATACAGGACAAATAATATTTTCAAATTTTTCTGACACTTCCATTTATTTCACCTCACAATCCAAAGAAAGAGAATTTTCTTACAAAAACAATTTTTCAAATTCGCAAGGGTCTTCATCAATTCACTATTATTTTCTAATCTCTCTTATCGTCTTTCCGTATTCATCGAACCTTGTGAAATATATTGGACAGTTATACTCTTGATGAAAGAACCCGTCATATCCAAAAGCTATAATTTTATCTCTTACCCATTCATTGCCTGTAATCTCTGGTGCGTGCCATTCAATAGTTTTACCAAGTACGCACCAATCAGGTACTTCAATTATCATACTCTACTCCCTAACTTTCTTCTTCATCTGGCTTTGAACTGATTGCAATCTCAAGAACATTCATCACTCATAGTTCTTAGATGACTGTCAAAAGTATTCTTCCATTACGAAAGACTCTCATACATCTATTTATAAATACCCAATTGTTATCATTTCATCTATGGTTTGCATTATATGTTGCTTCTTTTCAGCAGAAACATTCTCACTATCAATAAATGCTTCTAACCTGGTAACAAGCTCCTTCTTACTTTCTTTTCTGCAAGATTCATTATATTTAGCCCCAAGTTCTTTCATAATCTAATCTCTTTTCATAAGCCCTCCTTTATTGTCCAGAATATTTTGTTATTCACGCTGCTACATTATTAGTAAACTGCTTCAGACTGTTAAGCATATATGTATAATTCTCTTTTGTATCTGACGGATATGTATTGTTCTGATTTGAAAAAGAAACAATCCACTTGTCCAAATCAATCTCATTCTTTATTGCATAAGCAATAACAGCAACTAATGCCACATCGTTGTGATAATCGAGCAGTTTCGAGTTTTTGTCAAACCCTTTTAACTTATTCTTGCAATAATCAATCGTTTCATAGCAAACATCCACATCTTCCTCTGTTGTTTCTGGATTGACGTTCCTCTTGATAAAATCGAGAGCTGATACGTCGCTCATTCTATCTTCATCTGGGCATTCTTCATCATGGGGAATCGCAGTTTCAGGTGTTGTATTGTCACCTAAAGTTTCTATTTTACAGAGATTTGTGAATCGACACCAAGGAACTCTCCCATAACAGTCTCTAAAATATGTAATTTGTCTTCAATCATACTTTTATCCTTTGTGGAATTACATGTGTCAATCTCCGCAAATGATAAGGCATTGGTTTCCTCCGCACCCTTTGGCTTTCTGGCATGATCAAGCGTAACTTTTGCGTTCTTCAACTTTTCAAAGTTATTTAAGAATTCCCCGAATTTTTTATCCGGAAGTCCTGTCTTTACAAACTTATCAAAGAGCATAAACCATACAAGTGCATTTTTCTCACTGAATAATTTACCAGTTGTCGGTGTTACAATATTGTACAATCTATCAAGGTACTCATTGAGATTGTTGAACATTTCCTTGCTTGCGTTCTCATTCAAGAACTTCCCAAGTTTTGTCGCATCTTTCGTCCACCGATCAAAGAAATTAAGTCCCATAATTGTCTCATTCACAATTTTATCAATAGTTCCATTTCTATCTTTAATATCAGAAAAACTCGCACAATCGCTAAAGAATGCATGTCCAGATAATTTTTTGACATCTTTTGCAACTTTACACATATATGTAATCGTTTTCTGAGCAACGTTCATTTTTACACCACTGTTATATCTAACAATATGTCGCCCTACTTCTTCGTCACTGCAATGAAGATGCTCCACTACCCATACCGGACAGTTATTAAAATCTTCCTTTAACCTTTCTGGCAACTGAGCATAGCTTTTACCCTTTAAGTCAAAAGTAACATTTTCATATACCGTGTTTCCATTTGTATCTTTGACAATTTTCCCATTTTCGTCTTTTTTTACTTCCTGGTATTCGATTACCGAAGGATTGATTTTTTTGCCAAGAGCAAATTTACCCGCTTTGTAATTCTCAATTGTAGTACATCTCTGTAGTCCATCAATCAGCCATAGAATAACGTCATCTCCAACATACTGTTCGCATATCTTAATAGGGTCAAAATCCTCATTCTGAAGAATGGTCACTATAAAATTATCCCTAACCTCATCTCCCCATTGGTCAGATTTTCTCTGTTGCGGATGATCATTTCTTAAATCTCCTCTTGAAATCATCTCACACAGTTTGCTTACCATACAAGTTTCTCTTTTAATTTTGTTTCTCGATGACATTTTCATACTTACCTTCCTCCCATTAGTGACCTTAACGGTTTTATTTTTTCATCAGCAGTAATCCTTTTAAGAAGATTATTGTAATGAGAATGTTCAATATGTAAAATCTCGCAAATTTCATCTTTTGTATAATTGTTTGCAAGCATCATAATTATTTCGTGCTGCAAAGGAGATAATTTTTCTAAATAATCTTTAACTTCCTGATGCCATTCGTCTTCTGTTTCCTTCGTAAAGATATTCTCAATGCGAAAATCCGAAGCAACAGTATCTCTAATTTCTCTTCCCCCCTCAGTTGTTGCATCAAGTGTCAATGGTTTTATAATTACTTTCCGTTTTTTCTTCTCACCATTTTCTTCATAGTATTCATAAATAATATTGCCGTTTCTGTCCCTAGCATAATTAACACGCATGTCTCTCATTCTGTCTCTTGTCCAATCCAGATAAGAACGTTTGATGTTTGTTGTTAAAAAAGCACCAAAATTATCATTCCTCGAACAGTCATAATTTTGTACCGTTTCTAATAACACTTTCATAGCATCACTTAATAGATCATCAATTTCCATATCAGCAACGCCTTTCATAGATATTAGGGGAAGGCAAATCTTCTTTAATTCCTTTAAATCATTGCAGCAATACCTATTGACTATTGCCATCTGTTCTTCTGATAAGCTAATTTTTTCAGTCATAATTTGTGTGTCTCCTCCGCTATCTCGGCATTTAATATATCTTTGAAGTCTAATTCATCATCCTTGATTCTGTTGTGTTTCGTTTCACTATAACATTTAGGACAGCGACAAAATCGTTCATGCTTGTCCTTTGAAAATGACATAACGCCTATCATCGGCGTATTACAATCTTTACAGATCACCATATGTATTTCCTCCCATTAAAAATCAAACAGCTCATTTAATACTCTCGGTTCATATGTACGCTTGTCCATATAAGCCACGGTATTCTGGATCTCATCTGTCACCGTTTCAGAAATCTTTTTGCTTAAGATAATGTCCAAAACCTGTAATTCGTTTTTAATGCTTCTTCTTTTTATTCTCCTCTCCTTTAACATTTTGTACGCTTTATATCCTTGTGCTGCATTTAAATTGCAGAACTCAATATAATGCAAAATATCGCATATTTCTTTGTCTACCAAACTGAGCTGATTTGTAAGTTCATTCTTTCTATGTAGGGCATCCGCCGCTAACCCATTCAAATCAGAAATTTTGTTAAGCCATTTCTGGATGTTCTCAGAAATCATAACTTTTTCTGTATTCTCTTCCACCCCCTTCTGTGTGATCTGTTTTATACCATTTGGTGTGTCATCTACCTTTTCGATGCGGAATACCGATTTTAAAGCCTTTGACAATTGATTGTTGTAAACACTATTTGCTGATTTATTTGAAAACTTATCAGCTAATGCTTCACAAGAAGTTGGAACGTATTTCTTATTCCGATCTCTCATTATCCAACGAGTGCCATCCGTTATGACGTATTCTGCCAATAAAAACATCTCCTTCCCTTATTTTATTTGTTAGTGCGCCCACTCCGAGTCGAACGGAGAATCGCTGGATATAAGCCAGGTGCAACGTACCGCATCACCTTGGGCGCATATCTCCGAGTAAGCTCGGAGACGTGAAGTATAAAATGTAAAATGTAAAATGTAAAAAATGTGATGGCGCGACTCCCTGTTTTGTTTATTTGTGTGCTGTACACTCCGCTTTTAAGTCTTATGCTAAAGACACCTATCACAAATTATGTTCTGTCATTGATTTTGCGCGCAATTATCAATGAAATAAGGCGATGGGAATATTCATAAAGGTTGTTTTACATCTACTTATTGCTCATTTATAAGATTCCACCTTATAAAGTTTTGCCAGAACGAACTGGACATGTCGGATTCGGACCAACGAATGCAGGAATCAAAATCCTGTGCCTTACCGCTTGGCGAATGCCCAATACTTTATTCTCTGTTAAATTGTAAGAAAATGGATTTTATAGCAGACACGCTTGAAAACTTGACTTTCCGTAAAAATCTATGTAAAATAGTACCAAGCGGATTTTTCTGCTTCTTTACAACGATTAATCGTTGTATTGTTTGGTTTTAGTAGAGTCAAGTAGAAAGCTGTTGGCGCAGCGTTTGAATCGCTTGGCTCTATCTTTTTTGTTGCTTACAAAAATTATAATACCCCAAACATTTGTTCTTGTCAATCATTATTCCGAACAGATGTTTGTATATTGTTTGTTTTTTTGTTCGATATTTTTTATCATATCATATTTCGAGTCCTATAATCAGGACTCTATCTGGGGAAATTTGATATTGTGTACCATAAATTCCTGTACTCCCTCTAATGAAAGCAGTCCAAAGAAATCATTATCCTGATAATCAACCGTATTCGCCTTGTTAATTATTCTCTTTCCCTCATCAATAGTTATTTGTCTTGGTCTTGTATGAATAAAAGTTATTCCATTAAAAGAATCAACCCATATCATACCAGGAGCTTCATCAATTATCTGTCTTGCTCTTTCTTTACTCACATACATTACATTCTCGCCTCCTCTAATCTATACTCAGTTCCGAAAAACAAACCATTGAAACAAACTTTGTCTATAAGTTTTCGTTCATTATGATCAGTAACATTTCCAAGTCTTTCAATAACTTCATCTTTAGAAATTGTAATGATTTGCTCCCCAAGCACCATAGAATACTCACTTAATCCATTATTGTCATCTGCGTTAATGCAACCATGAACAGGCATATTCATTTTCTTTATCTTAGAAGTCAAAGGCATCACTGTGATTATAGTTGCGTGTTTAGTTCCTATCGGATTCGACACGATAACATATGGACGTTCTTTAGTCTGGACTGATCCTTCGCCTTGATATTTGATTTTCGCTTTTATAACATCATATCTCTGTAAATCCATATGTACGTTCCTCCTCTCTTTTGTATTTATGTACTCATGGATTACCTTTGATACTTCGTATTATATATCCTTAACAGCATACTGTCAAGAGTATATTCTAAAAAACTTATTTCTCTTTTTAAGATTATATGTTAAAGTATATATTGTTAAGGAGGTATTCGACATGAAGCTCAATATAAAACCATTAGTTGACGCAAAAGGAATGAACCGAAATCAATTGGCTAAAGAACTTAAAATTGGATATAAGGCAGCTTGTAATTTATATGATGGAACAACCAATCGCATCTATTTTGAAACATTACAAAATTTGTGTAATGTCTTGGACTGTACTCCGAATGATATTATTGCTCAAGATCCTATAGAGTTCAAAGACGACACTAAGAAATAGTGTCGTATACATATTACACAAATTTAACAAGATCAAATGGTTGCACTTTCATAGCTTTAGCAACCAAATCAAGCACAGCCAAATCAGGAACAGCACTTCCATTTTCCCACTTACTGATTGTACTTGGAGCAACTTGTGCTGATTCTGCAAGTCCTCTTACTGTTATTCTCTTTTCAGTTCTGATTCTCTTTCCAATATATTCAACCATAATTACATCTCCATCAATTTCTCTTTCATTCCAACTGCACCATTCGCATAATTATTAACTGTTGTATTTACACTACTATGCCCCAACTGCTGCTGAACAAATGCAAGATTTCCATTCTGATTCATTACACTGGCATAATAATGTCTCATCATATGTGGAGTAATACCATTTCCATAATTTTCAAATATCTGTTTAATATTTCTTTCTGTTGTACGAGTTCCGTTTTTATTTACAAACACAGCTTCTTTGTCTACAATGTTATCCAATATGTTTCTGTATTCTAGCCACTCTCTTAAAGCCTTTAAAGCCGATCCGCTAAGATATACAGTTCTATTTTGCATTTCTCGGTACACACCTTTACCAAGAATAGTAATATACGGCATTTCTTCGTCCAAATGTAAATCAGATAAATCTAAACCAGCAAGTTCAGATTCTCTTATTCCAGTTCCTCTTAATACACGAAAGATAGCAATATTTCTATTTCTTACAGGAACATCCTTTTTCCACATTATTTTCTCTTCCATATCATTAAGCTGCTTTTCTGTTGGAAGTTTTTTAGTTAAGTTATTTCCAGATGGAATTCCTTTATATGTTACATCTTTAAAGAATCCATCTTTAATTTCAGTTCCCTTCACTCTACTCATATAATCCCAAAAGCTGCTTATAATATGTTTCCTAGTTTCTAATGTTGTAGGTGACATGCCATTCTGCTCTTTTATCTTTAAATATAATGTAATATCTTCTGCCATAATATCGGTAAAATCCGATGACTCAATATCTGAAATTCTCTCCTTGTTAATTATCTTGTCTTCAATAAACCAATTAAGCAAATCTACAATAACTCCAAGATAATTTAAAGCACCCGCCTTACTCTCTATTTTAACAGTGAAATATTTTCTCATATATATAGGAAGATTTAACTCATCCAACTTCCTATTAAGCTTTTCAGCATTTTTGTTTTGTACTTCTATTTTGTAACACATGTTAATCAACCTCACTTTCCTACATACATATTCTCTGTTTGCCATTCAGGTAACAGTTCATTATTCTCATCATAATATCTTGGTTTAATTTTCTTTGCGTATTCCATACGCTCGTCAAAATCGTCACACCACCTAACTTCAAGATTTTTAGTTCTCATTTGTAACTTTGTACATAGACAACACAAGTTTTTTACATGGTCTTTTTCTCTCATATTCGGTCTACGTATTTTATCACCAACTTGATTTTTACTAAGACATCTTAAACAGATAAATTCACTTGATCTGTTTGTATTGTCATGTCGTTTGCACATATTTATCACCTCATTCTTTTGCAACAAAAAAGAAGCAGTTAATTTCTGCTTCTAATGTTTTATTTCTATATGTTTCGCTTTCAATAAGAAAGCAATTTTTCTTTGTGTTTTTTCATTATTAATATTCGCCTAATTTTTCATGCGAAAATTTATATTTTGCGATTACTTCATATATTTTTCCACAAATATCACACTGTTTTTCTGTAGAAATCTCACAATCTGTATAATCTGCATATATGATTTTTCTACTCAAAACTTTATCATCATTTCCATCACTTCTTCCGCAATGTGGACATCGTATATATTCCATATAAAACCTCCATTTATTTTCTGTTTGAAATCGTCATTTACAGTGGAATTTTACCACTTCTATAATCTTCTATTTTAGTGGTTCTTTGCGTTCCATCAGCGTTAAGCATCAATTCTTCAACTTCCTGCTTCATTATACTGATTTCCGACAAATCATACTGATCAACCATTCTCTCTAATTCATCAGGCAATCCAGTCATTTGCAACAAGTCCTCAATAGCTCTTTCCATATGCTCATAAGCTAAATCCAAATTATTCCACACGGTATCTAAGTTATTTTGCGTTTTATTAATTCGGCTCATTATATCACATCTTCCAATCTTCCGAGTAAATCATTCATTGACTTATTACAACAACAGTTATAACATATCCACCTTTTTCATAATTTGAAACCGCATAGTCTTCAAGAATGCCTATACTTTCCAAGTCAGACTCATTAGTATAAATTACTATCATTGGAACTGCACCATCTTTTGTTTTCTCAATCAAATCGTGTAGAATAAAATTACAAAACTCTTTTACCGTAGCTTTGCTTTTATCTACATGATAACATTCAGTAAATGGTGGTAAAAAATCTCCGTATGAATAAATTTCTGCTCCATTATATTTCTGAATTGCATTTGCAATCTCTGATTTATTGGTTTTGCCTGTTATTTTAATCATATAGCTTCTCCTTTCATATCGCAAGAAAGTTAAATTTCAACTGGTAAATATTGTCCTTCTATTTTAAAATCTCCATTGTCTGCTTTTAAATCGGTATTATTTTTCACCCATTTTAACAGCTCTTCTGTAGAATCAAATGATTTTGCAACCGTTACATCACAGCAAACAAGCAATTCATCATCTACTTTTTCTTCTACCAAAGCATTGCTCTCATTAAGAACAATAAAATATTTCCATTTACATTTCATCTTACTCCTCCTTATATCCTAAAACTTTTAGACAATGCACAAATCCGTCAATCTCATTTTCTTGAACCATTTCTTTTTGTTCATATTCATTATCATTGATATGAACTGCGTAATAATCGCAAATTTTCATTCCGACATAGAAAGATTGTTTCATATCAACTACTCCTTCCATAGTAAACTTAGATTTGATGGGATTTTACATAATCCCAGGTCACATTATTCAAGATGTGTAATTTCCATTAAAGGGAATTATAATACTTAATAATATCTGCATCTGTAGCATAATAATCTTCCCAGCCTAGAACAGTATAAGATTTACCATTTTTAATATCAAATACAATTCCCTGAACTTCTTCTTTTGTTAACTTATACAAGCACTTAAATGTAATCATATTCATATCTCCTAACGAAAACTTGGTTTCATTGTGTATAAATTTTATACCCTCTTGACATCCAAAATTTTAGATTGCCAATTAATACTGTAACAGATATTCTCCCATTTGGAATGTCGCAATCATTTTCTGTTACAGTTAATATTTCTGTATGAGTTGGAACAAAACCATGTATTCCATTAAAATCTGGATGCTCTACTGCAATCCTATTTTTAATTCCGCTAAGAAGCCCCATGTCATATATTCCCTCTTTGGTCTGAGGAAAATTACCTTTATAATAAGTATCGCAATATACCTTTTGCCATTTATTCAATATTACATCTCCCTTCTTCCAATGAAACTATTATTTACTTTGTTCTCTTTGTTGACCATCAATCTCAAAATTAGATTGTTCTTCCATGATAATTCCAATACTTTTCATATAGTCCTCTTCTAACGTAAGCACTGTCTCAATGGTATCTTTGTCAATATTACATCTTTCTGCAATAAAATTTATTGCATCTTCCCATTCATATACTGGCGTATCATTCATAATACTATTCTCCTTTCTACATTCTACACAATATCATTCAACAGCTCAATCACTTCATCAAGTTTGTCACTCGCTTCTTCCATACTATCAATTGCATCTTCAGAACACATTCCTCTATAGCTGCTTTGTAATCCTTCGGGCATATTATCAAATGCGTCCTGTTCTTCACTTAATATAGAAGATAATCTCTTACTTACTTCTTTTAATGTACTATTTGCAAAATCAATTTGCGTTTTAAGTTCGCTTATTCTTCTACGTCTTGCATTATTCATATAAATCTCTTAATCCCTTCCCCATAAGTCATTTAATACTTTCTGATCACTAGGTATATTTGAATAACTAATTCCAATAGTCTGCAACTTATAATATTCTTCTTTTGTAATGTCGATTCCATAATCGCCTTTAACAGTTTCTCTATAACCGAATTTATCCTGGCATTCAGGTCTGAAGTACCATTTCTTATAAATTGGTTTATCTCCATGTTCCCATGCAAATAGACAAGTAATTGTTCTACCAGTAGCAATTTCCGTTGTAACCGATCTTCCAAAATAAGGATTGTACTGCATATAAGCTAATTTTCCACGTTCAATTGCATCCTGTTTGTCACGTTCGCTCATTTCGAATAACTGCTGTGTACCTCTTCCATATGAAGTGTCATACACTTTACTGCTATTCACTCCAACAGTTGAATATAACTTAACTCCGTTTCTATCAGTGGTTTCAACTTTCTTTACTCTCTCACCATTGATGTATTCATTGCATAATCTGTCTGCATAATGAACATTTCCTTTTTCATCAACTGTACGAGTAATTTTCTTCATATCATAGTTATCTTTAGCTGCCTTTGCAGCACTTCCTGCATAAATTCCTAAAAATGCTAATAGTCCTCCGAACATATTCATCAACCACCTTTCTTATTTTATATTATTTCCTCCACTTTTCCATTTCGTCAACAGACTTCTTATTGAGATTGTCATACATATCTTTTCTCTTACGGGATTCTTCCTTTTGGTTCGCTTTCCAGGGAAGATAAATACATAAGTACATTGCTACTAAAAATCCGATTAACTGTGCCATAATCATTACCTCAATTTAATTCCGAACTTAATTTTCTATTTTAATCTTATCATATAATTTTAAATTTTGCAGTATAAATCCATGTTGAACTCTTTATAATCAAACATATTTTGTCACCCTTTCGTCATAATCTTCTACAATTCTAAAAGCTCTTGGCTGTCCACGATTTTCACTTTCAAAAACACCCAAATCATATAATTCATTCATTTTGTCATGGACTGTACATGTACTTTTAATTCCTGTTCCATAACAGATTTCCCTATTGCTTGGAGCATAACCATGTTTTGCAATATAATTTTTACAAAATTCATATACATTCCGTGTATTATCAGTTTTCTTTTTCATTTTAAATATCATCCTTTCAATTTATTATTCTCCGTTTCTATATGAAAAAACAGATAACTTTTTCGTCATCTGCTCTCCTCAAATATTATAAAACTGCATTTTCTTATAATTTCATAATTACTACATCCTTTATAATTATCACACATCCAATTATAAATCTCTGTATTAGACATATTATGAAATTTTAGAATATGTTTTCTGCATTCAGATAAAATATATTCTTCCATCATTCTTCCTCCATTATTTCTTTAAATTCTATCCAACTTTCAAAAGACTCTTCCAATCCTCTCGATCGAATGGTTTCCATTTCGTCTTCTGTCATTTCATAATTTTTATCTTCACAATATTGTTGGACTGTATCATGCTCTGCTTCTAACCACTTATCATCGTCTTCAATTTTATCGACTTCTACTAATAATTTATCAAGTTCATTCATAGTAATCAACCTCCAATTCATGTCCTCAATCAATAAAGAAAAACGTTCCCTTAAATATTTATACTCTCTTTTTCAAATGGAATTTCCGTTTCCTATGCTTTCTTTCCAAAATAATACTTAACAATTTTCTTGAAATCTTTATTATTTGCATAAGCAACTCTAGGTTTACTTCCATCAATGTTAAATTCCGTTACGCTTAAAATCGCATAGCCTTGTACCGTTAATGTGGCAAGATATACAAGTAAATTTAATTTGTATCCAAGACTGTCAAGCTGAATTTCTTTTCTTAACTTCTGTACTTCTTCATCATAATTGTCATCTATTTCAATAATGTGTGCAGAAGCATATGTATTGATTTTATATAATCTATTGTTAATTTTTCTTACCATATTATTTGCCTCTCTTTCCGAGTAAATCCTCATTTCATGTTAATCCTCAATAACTATTTCTTTGCCACAATAAGGACAATATTTTAATTTATCCATATTTTCAGGTATTCTCCAATATGGGTTGTTCGCATCGTGTTCTTTCGGGCAAATCGTTCTATAATCGTATTTTATCCATTTACAAGTTTGTATTTCCTCGTATCTTCGGAGTACAACATTTCCTTCATCAATAAATATTTCCATTGGCTCACCAGTTGCATCCGTTTTCCCAAACACCTGCCTTCTAATTTCCTTTGGAATTACTATTCTACCTAAATCATCAACTCTACGAATTATTCCTGTTATCTTCATTAAATCATTACTCCTTTCGGTTCACTCGTTTCAAAATAATTTCTGTATCTGTATAGGCAGTGCAATATGCAATATTATTGTTTTCATCATAATAATTTACATAATACATATCATCGTCAAATGTTCTATTGACTCCAATAAAACCACCTCTTCTTTTGCCGTTTAAATAAACATCATACTTTACTTCTTTTAATGTATCTGCCCAATAATCTTGAGGATTTTTCACTCTCCATATAAAATCATGTGGTGTTGTTCTTAATTCATCCATTATTTTACCTCCAATTATCAAAGGAAACTCTTGTTTACTTGCCTATTTCACATCCCATTTCACTTCATAACCAGTAATTTTCTTTCCAAAATCACAAGCATGTACAACTACAGCTCCGCAATTATTGCACCATAAAGCAAAACTATTAACTCCTGCACCCATCCTATTAGCTCCACCACGCCGCATTTTTGATCCACACCAGATACAAGTACATTCGTTTGGAATCTGCACTCCATTATTTACAACATTTTTAATTTCCATTATCATCGCTCCATTTCTATATTAATTCATCGACTTCAACTACATCAGGATTATCACTAAACCATGAATCATTCTCTGCAATTTCCTTTAACTCAATAAAATCTCTTTCAG
>CEAG01026774.1_pt1 | contig 15148 bp, 8 predicted proteins | sample 554891 | NCBI WGS metagenome assembly CEAG01 (sample SAMEA3182116, study PRJEB8094) | gut metagenome | biome: human; feature: gut; material: Stool; isolation source: human stools | place: Canada | collected 2014-02-25
AATGATGTTTGTACAGGTGGTAATCCTCGTCCTACTTCTGTCGAAGAGATTGAGGCTTTATACCGTAAAGCTTTTTAATTATAATTCAAATATACCATGAAGAAAACTATTATCTCGTGTGTGCTGTTTTTAACAGCTGTCACTGCCTTCTCGCAAACAACGATGAAGACTGCGGCTGAAGCTAAACTATCAGCTTCCGACCTTGCCGTAAAAATAGCAGACCGTATTCTTGCAACCACCACTTATGAGTTTAAGAATGCCAAGACCGGTAAAACCTATAAGTCGGTTAAAGACCTGCCTTTGGATATGAATGTCAAGGTTGCATGTAAGTATAATAATTGGCATTATACCAATGGAGTGACTCATATCGCTTTAATGGAATTGGCCGATAAAACCGGTGCTAAGAAGTATGATGATTATGTCTTTAAAAATATGAACTTCGTATTTAATGAAGGCAATCTGGACTTCTTCAAGAAGCAATATGATCAGGCAATGAAAGATGAAGGTTGGTATGGAGTTCGTAAATTGAGCTGGCATATGATTTTCCGTGGAAAGCGTTTGGATGACAACGGTCCTATGGGAGCCAGTCTGATTGACTTGCAGATGAAGCATCCGAATAATTCTTTCTTGAATTATATTAATGAAACAGCCGAACATCTGAATTATGGTGAGCCTCGTCTGGCAGACGGCACTATTGCCCGCATTTGGCCTCATGAAAATACAATTTGGGCGGATGACGCTTTCATGGCTATCTCATTTCTTGCCCGTATGGCTAAGATGACCGGTGATATGAATTACATCAATGATGCTGCCAATCAGGTAATCAAATATCATAAATATTTGTGGTGCCCTGAAAAACGTATTCTCTATCATTGCTATCATACGGATACGGATGAACATGGTGTCGCTCATTGGAGCCGTGCTAACGGTTGGGTTTTTATGGCAACTGCCGATTTACTTGCAGTGATGCCGCAGAATCACCCGATGCGTCCTGAAGTATTGGAATGCTTCCGTCGCCAGTGCAGCGGTGTAGTACGTTATCAAGGTAAGAACGGTTTGTGGCACCAGCTTCTCGATAAGGAAGATTCTTATGAGGAGATTACAGGTACGGCTATGTTTGTCTTTGGTATTGCACGCGGTGTAAAGCACGGATGGCTGCATCCCGACTTTATTTATGCCGCCGAGCAAGGACTTAAGGGTATGATGACGTTGATGTCTGATAAAGGTGATGTTACTAAAATCTGTGTCGGAACAGGTATTATGCCGTCTCCTGCATATTATTATAACCGTCCTACCCAAGAGAATGATCCGATGGGTGAAGGTCCTGTTCTCCGTGCATTGATTGAAATGATGGATGCGCCGAAATATACGGAGATCAAGGCCGAGCAACAGTACGATAAAATTGTGGTTAAGAAGTAGTAGTCCTTTTAGAAATAAGCGAATCCCGGTTGGAAGAATGCCTGTTCTGCCAACCGGGATTTTTTTATTAAATCTTGCATTGCTATCCCTTATTTCATAAATATTTCCTATTTTTGTCCCGAACCCATCATGAAGGACACGTATTATGACAAAGAATTACAATGATTTAGGAGTGGAATTTAAGTATCTTATTGTAAATGACATGGACCAAAAATTTGGTCTTTGGGTAAATACCGTCGGCTTTCAGTCTATTCAGCCGGACTCTCCATATCCTTTGAAAGATCACCCTTCCGGCTATTTCTTTAATGCCCAGAAAGGACGTGTTTTGCGTGAATACCAATTGGTTTATATAACGAAGGGGCGGGGATTATTCTCTTCAGAAACCACTCCGGAAAAGCAAGTCTGTAAAGGACGGTTGATGGTGCTGTTTCCCGGACAATGGCATACCTATCATCCTTATCGTCAGACAGGGTGGAATGAATACTATATAGGTTTTGAAGGACCTGTCATTGATAATTTGATGAAAGGCGGTTTCTTGTCAAAGGATAATCAAGTGCTTGAGGTCGGTTTGAATGAGGAACTGGTATCTCTCTTTTCCCGCGCCTTAGAAATTGCCGAAGCGGATAAGATATCTTCTCAGCAGTATCTTGGCGGTATAGTATTGCATATCGTAGGTATGATTCTTTCCATTTCGAAGAATAAGATTTTTGAGGTAGGTGACGTCGATCAGAAGATTGAGCAAGCTAAGATTATAATGAATGAGAATGTCTTTAAGGATATCGATCCTGAAGAGTTAGCCATGAAATTAAATATTAGCTATTCCTGGTTCCGGAAAGTGTTCAAGGACTATACAGGTTATGCGCCGGCCAAATATTTCCAAGAACTGAAGCTACGTAAAGCTAAACAGTTGTTGGTCGGAACTTCTCAGTCCGTCAAAGAGATTTCTTTTATGCTTGATTATAAATCTACCGAACATTTCTTTTCATTATTTAAAAAACGTACAGGATTTACACCATTGGAATACCGTTCTTTCGGTCGGGAGACTGAAGCGGAGGATGAGGACTTAGATTAAAGTCAAAATAGGCAGTAAACAGTCAAAATGCTTATAAAACCCTTGATTTTCTATTGTTTTAGTACTTGTAGGTTCCTTTTTGCTTAAGAGAAAGTCAAAAAGGAAAGTATTTGTGTCAGTAGTTGTATTTTGTTACGTATCGCTATATTTAATTTTGCACCCACAAGTTCTGTATCCGATAATAGTTATATCGGACTGTTAATCTTGAATTAATTAATCAACCAATTTATATTAATAGTCTATGAGAATCTTACACAAAAAGTTATGCTTATTAATGCTTCTTTTAATAAGCTGTCATTTAAACATTCTTGCGCAAGACAAAACCGTTACGGGTGTTGTATTGGACAAAACAGGTGAAACTGTTATTGGTGCGAGTGTGCTGGTTAAAGGAACTACTAATGGTACTATCACAGATGTCGATGGTAATTTTACTCTGAAAAATGTTCAGGAAGATGCTGTCCTGCAAGTTAGCTTTGTAGGTTATAAAGCTCAGGATGTTGCTTTGAAAGGACAAAGTAATATCAAGGTGACTTTGGAAGAAGATACGGAAGTTCTTGATGAAGTTGTTGTTATCGGTTACGGTTCCGTGAAGAAAAGCTCCTTGACAGGTGCTGTGGCGAAGATGGACGCTAAGAGTATCCAGGATAGACCTTTAGCACGTCCTGAAACGGCTTTGCAGGGACAACTTGCTGGTGTGTCGGTACGTTCCATTACGGGTGAACCTGGTGCGGATATGCAGATTCGTGTACGTGGCGCTGCTTCGGTTAATGCCAATTCCGACCCTCTTTATGTAGTTGACGGTGTTCCTATGACTACTTTGAGTGGTATAAATCCATCGGATATTGCTTCTATTGAAGTATTGAAAGACGCCGCTTCTTCCGCTATTTATGGTTCCCGTGGTTCGAATGGTGTTGTTATCGTGACAACTCAGAAAGGTAAAACGGGTAAGGCAAAGGTGTCATTCAATGCAAGTGTCGGTTTCCAGACATTGGAAAAGAAAATAGATATGCTGAACGCTACCGAATGGATGGAATTTAGAACGAGATGGAATGATACCCAATATTTGATTGATGCCAAAAAGAAAGGTGTTACCAATGCCAGTATTCTCGATGATAACGCTACACGTTTGGCGAATCTTGGCGTAAAGGCAGGTACGGATGATTCTTATAAGTATGTTCTTGATGAACGTTGGTTCAACTATTTGAGTCAGGATATGAGAGACTCGCATACTTATACTCCGACGTCCGAAGGATTAAGTCTGTTGGATTGGCAAGATGAATTTTATCGTACAGCTATGGTACAGGATTATAGCCTGAGTGTTTCCGGTGCTACAGATAATGTAAACTATATGTTCTCCGGCGGTTATATGAATCAAGAAGGTTTGGCTACCGGTACAGGTTATGAGCGTTTCTCGTTCCGCGCAAATGTTGAATCTAAAATCAATAAATACATTTCGCTTGGAATTAATCTGGCTCCTACTTATATTGTAACGGATGGTTCCGGTAAAGCCAATGGTAAAGATGCGCAGACTCATAAAGCGTTAGCCTCTACCCCTGTATCAGAATTAGGGGTCGGTTATATGACAAATGTACAGCCTAATGAACGTTACGGATGGGCTGATACCAATTCAAGTCCTATCTATACACTCGAGAGTATGATACGTCAAGACCGTACTTTGCGTATGGTGGGAAATGCTTTCTTGCGTATTACTCCTTTTGAAGATTTCCGTGTAGAATTATCAGCAGCTGCCAATTATCTTGATTTGGATGGCAATACTTATACATTCTCAAGCGCTAGTTCAAAATGGTCTAATGGAGAAGGTCAAAATTCAGGCGGTGCTCATACAACAAGCCGTATCTGGAATACATTGTTACAAGCTGTTGCTAATTACGACCATACTTTTGACAAACATGGAGTAAGTGCAATGCTTGGTTTCTCTTCAGAGCAGTCATCTTTGGGTTATAAGACGGAGCAGTCTTTCAGTTCGCCTTTCCCGAATGATGCTATTACCGGTACTTTTGACGGTTCTAAAGTTAAACCGAAAGCTAATACAGTGACAGAACAAACTCCTAATAAGTTACTGTCTACTTTTGGTCGTTTACAATATAATTATGATGAACGCTATATGATTTCCGGTAGTTTGCGTTTTGATGGAGGTTCTGTTTTCGGCGCTAATAATAAGTGGGGCGTATTCCCCGCCGTATCAGGAGGTTGGCTTATCTCTAATGAAAAGTTCTTTAAGAATTGGGACCAGAAATGGTTGAATACTTTGAAACTTAGAGCCAGCTATGGTGTTACAGGTAATAACTCTATCAGTAATACGGCGTCTTACGCTACTTTAACTTCTTCCATTTATGGCGGCGCTCCCGGTTATTATACTAATAGCTTGGGTAATGCGGATTTAGGTTGGGAAAAGACTCATAGTACAGATATCGCTGTTGACTTGGGCTTCTTGAATAATCGTATTCAGTTATCATTAGATTGGTATACTAAAAATACTACCGATTTGTTGTATCAAGTTCCGGTAGAAGGCGCTTCCGGTTTCAGTACGATTTGGGATAATCTGGGTGATATTCATAATGAAGGTTTTGAAATCGAGTTGAATACCCATAACCTGACAGGGGAATTTACGTGGGATACTTCATTTAATATGTCTTATAATAAAAATGAAGTGAAGAAGATAGGTACCGATAATACTCCGGTTTATTCAGGTTGGTCTAATAATGAATCTAACATTCTTACTGTGGGTAAAGCTGTCAATACTTACTACATGTATGATGCTATCGGTGTATGGAAAAGCCAGGCGGAGATTGATGCCTATAGCGCTGCGCACGGTGGAGAACCAGTGACTTTCGAAGGAACCAAGATACAACCGGGTGATGTTCGTTACAGAGATGTAAATAATGACGGAAAGTTTGATAAAGAGAACGATAGAGATTATCTTGGAAGCCCGACACCGAAGTTTGTATTCGGTTTGACTAACCGCTTCACATATAAGAATTTTGATTTGTCTGTTTTATTGACGGCACAAACAGGTGGAAAGATATATGGTCTTTTGGGACGTGCAATCGACCGTCCGAATATGGGAGCTAAATCCAACATAATGGGTCATTGGAGAGATGCGTGGTGGTCAGAGGATGAACCGGGTAATGGTTCGGTTCCTTATATCTTCAGTACGACTACATCGTCGGCAATAGATTCCCGCTGGTTATATTCTTCCAATTATTTACGCATTAAGAATCTGACTTTTGGATATAAGTTACCGATTAATCCTAAATTTGTATCGTATGCACGCGTATATTTGTCTATTGAGAATTTAGCAAAATGGGATAGTTATTATGGAGGTTATTCTCCGGAAGCTGCCAATGTCGGTTCAGGCCCCGGTGGCGCTACTGCATTAGGTTTGGATTACGGTGGTTATCCTAATGCCCGTACATTTACATTTGGTATAAATGTCAATTTCTAATTTCTAATACAACGAATTATGCTTAAGATTAAAAATATATTATGGATAGGTGCGTTGGCACTTACAATTTCTTCTTGTGACGATTTCTTGAATACTCCTCCGGTGGACAGATTGACATCGGATGGATTTTACCAAACTCAAAGTCAGTCAGAACAGGGTATTCTGGGTGTTTATGCCGATTTGCGTCAGGCTGCCAACTGTGAATATTGGTTTATGTCTGAGTGTCGTTCTGATATAGCATGGGTAGAACCTAATCCGGATGCTTATCGTGAATATTCGGAGATAGGAACGTTCAGAGCGGCAGACAATGTAGAGATGTTTGACAACACTTGGAATATGTGGTATAAAGTAATATACGATGCCAATGTCGCCATCTCCAAGATTCCCGGCTGTACATATGATTCGGAAGATATTAGAGAACAGCATTTAAATGAAGCCTATTTTTTAAGAGGTTGGGCTTACTTTGAATTAGTGCGTTTGTTTGGTTATGTTCCTGTTGTTGACAGACCGATGTCTCCGGCAGAGATTAAGTCGGTAAAACAATCTGCTCCGTCGGATATCATCAATAATGTAGTTATTCCTGATTTGAAGAAAGCGGAAGGGCTTCCGTATAAGGAGGACATGCAGGATGCCAAAGGCAAAAAGAACATAGAAGAACAAGGACGTGCGGATAGAATGGCGGCAAAGGCCATGCTGGCACGTGTATATATGACATTGGCCGGTTTCCCGTATAACGATGCCAACGCAAAGAGTTTGGCGAAGACACAGTTGGAAAGTGTGTTGAATGATTCGCACGCTGAAGAGTATTGGGCTCCTACGTTGGAAGAGTGGAGAATGCAATGGATGCCGTCTGCGGATTATTATAACAAATACTCGGTATTTGCAATTCAATATCGTAGTGGCGGTACGGGAAATCCGGCAATCTTCAATATGATTCCTACCAAGAACTTCCCTGCTTCATGGACAAAGTGGGTATGCTCGGCCAACTCTATTTATGTGGAAAAAACATTAATGCATGAGTTTGACAGAGAGTATGCAAATGGCAAAGACGGGCGTGGCTATACTTTTGGTGTATTGGAGGCTCATCCGGCAGATGGCGGTGTTAATGCTTATCAAAGTCCTCAGGAGGAGATGACTTTTGATGATGGTACAACTGCTACTGTATATACAAAGGCTATGTTCTATAAATTCTTGCCGACAAAGCCGAAGCTTCAGATGATGAACACTTCTTACGATGAGAACGCGATGAAGAATTATGATGACTGGGGTGTGAATCTTCCGATTATCCGTATTGAGGATATGCAGCTTATGTATGCAGAGTTGCTGGCAAGCGAAGGTAAGACGGAAGATGCCATGAAGATTGTTAATAGAATACGTAAAAGAGCTAATTGTGATTTAAGACCTGAAACAGGCGTAAGCGTGGACGATGCTATGAAATACATCAAACTCGAACGTAAAATAGAGTTAATGGGAGAAGGTATCCGTTGGTTCGATCAGGTTCGTTACGGTACTTGGAAATCAGATACAGAGGCAAAGTTCGACCGTTATAATTATCCTGAATTGAAGTCAAATCTAAGAGAAGGCTGTTATCTTTATCCGATTCCCCGTAATCAGATGAACGTGACTCCCGGTCTTTATGAACAAAATGAGGGATATAAGAATTGATATCTCACTTAATTGCATGTGATGATTAATATAGATTAAATTTTAGGTTAGTGAAAGAGGAAAGAGGTGGATGCTTTTTAGGGGTATACCACCTTTTTTCTATATATTTGATGTCGATTATGTTTAGAAAAAGAATATTATTAGAAAGTGTATGCGGTACCGGAATGCTTATTATGCCTCATCTCGGGGCACAGGCGCAGCAGCCGGCCGAAGTAAAAGAAAGTAAGCCCAATATCATTTTTATTTTAGCCGATGATATGGGGTATTGTGACTTGGCATGTTATGGGAATAAATACATAGAGACTCCCAACATAGATCGCCTGGCGGCTACGGGAACCGCTTTTACCCAATGTTATGCCGGTTCCGGCATTAGTTCCCCTTCCCGTTGCTCTCTGATGACGGGTAAGAATACCGGTAATACTACCATTCGCGATAACTTTTGCACTGCCGGCGGCATTGAGGGACTGAAAGGTACAAAACCTATCCGTCGTATGCATCTTCAACCGAATGACACAACAATTGCTACCGTGCTCGGAGCCGCCGGTTACAGAACTTGCCTGGTGAATAAATGGCATTTGGACGGTTTTAATCCGGAAGCTACTCCTTTGAACCGGGGATTTGACGAGTTTTATGGCTGGCTCATCAGCACCACCTATTCGAACGACCCGTATTATTATCCCTATTGGCGTTTCAATAACGAAAAACTGGAGAATGTGAAAGAGAATGAGGGTGACAGGCATATTAAGCATAATACGGATCTTTCAACGGAAGATGCCATTAAGTTCATTAACCGCAATAAGGATAATCCGTTCTTTTTATATCTGGCTTACGATGCTCCCCACGAACCTTATATTATTGATGAAACCGGCTGGTATGATGATGAGTCTTGGAATATGAATACCAAGCGTTATGCTTCGCTTATCACTCACATGGACCGGGCTATCGGACGTTTGTTGGCGGAACTTGACAGATTGGGACTACGTGAGAATACATTGGTTATCTTTGCATCGGACAATGGTGCGGCCAAACAAGCTCCTTTGGCGGAATTAGGGTGTAAAGGTTCCCTTAAAGGCATGAAAGGACAACTTTATGAGGGTGGTATCCGTGTGCCTTTTATCGTGAACCAGCCGGGGAAGGTTCCGGTACGGAAACTGAATAACATTATTTATTTTCCGGATGTAATGCCTACCTTGGCCGCTTTGGCGGGCGCAACAGATAAATTACCGCAGAAACTTAACGGTATCAATATTCTTCCTTTATTTTATGGACAGCGCCTTGATACGGATAATCGTTTGTTGTATTGGGAGTTTCCCGGAAAGCAGCGTGCTGCAAGACGTGGGGATTGGAAAGTAGTGACCATAAAGAAAGATGCTCCGTTGGAATTGTATAATATCCGGGAGGATATGACCGAATCTGTTAATCTGGCGGATAAGTATCCTGAAAAGGTTGCGCAGTTTGAAGAAGAAATGAAGACTATGCGTGTTCCTACCCCCAACTGGCCGTTGCCGGGTGAATAAATGGAAAGCTCCCTCTGCCTGATTGGTTTGGAAGCAAATCTCTTAGCATTTCTGCCAATACATACAGAGATTGGTTGCTGAGGAAGCGTTATCTTTGCTTCGTTCACAACTATGAGATATATTACTTACACTAAAAATACCATGAAAAAACTGTTTTATTCTCTACTTGCAGTCGTCTTGGCAGCTTGCGGTTCGGAAAAGCAAGCGCCGATAGATCGTGAGGCGCTGGTTGCCCGTAACAACCCTCAGGTATCTTCGTTTGATTCATTGGCATCGTTGTCGGTCGGCAACGGTGAGTTTGCCTTTACAGTGGATGCTACCGGTCTCCAGACTTTTCCCTTAGTATATAAGAAAGGTGTGCCATTGGGTACGCAAAGTCAATGGGGCTGGCATAGTTTCGGTAATCCCAATAAATACAAACCGGAAGAATACTTGAAAGAACACGATTTTGGTCGTGGACATAAAGAAATATACGCTTGTCAGTTTAAAGAAGACGGACGTCAGAAAGAAGCTTCCAATTGGTATCGCATGAACCCTCACCGCCTGCATTTGGGTATCGTGGGACTGGAGTTGGGCGATGATGTGAAGACTTCTGACATTACCGATATTGCTCAGACATTGGATATGTGGAACGGTGTCATCAACAGTCACTTCACACTGAAAGGCAACGCCTTTGATGTACAGACCGTATGTCATCCGCAAATGGACATGATTTCAGCCAGTATCACCAGTCCGGCACGTGCAGGGGTGAAACTGCATTTTCCATACCCTACGGGCGCTCATGCCGATGATGCCTGCAATTGGGATGCCAACAACAAACACACTACAGATATAGTCTTTGAGAATGCGCAAAGTGCAGTTCTCAAACGTACACTCGATTCTACCGTTTATTATGTATCTCTGCGTTGGGAAGGAAAAGCTTCCCTCAAGGAGAAGTCTGCAAACTATTTTGTACTGACACCGGCGGAAGATAAACTCGCTTTCTCTTGCAAGTTTACGTCCGCTTTTCCCGGAACTGTATTCGAGAGTGAACCGGCTGTCTATACATCTGCCGATACTCTGCCTACTTTCGCCGAAACTCTGGCAGCCGGCAACAGCTATTGGAACAATTTCTGGAAGAACGGTGCGGCTGTAGACTTCTCACATTGTACCGACCCGCGTGCCAAAGAACTGGAACGCCGTGTCGTATTGAGCCAATACCTGCTCGCCATTCAGTCGGCAGGCAGTGTTCCGCCGCAGGAAACAGGGCTAACCTACAATTCATGGTTTGGCAAGTTCCACCTCGAAATGATATGGTGGCATCAGGCTTGGCAGGCACTTTGGGGGCATCCCGAATTGCTGGACCGCACACTCGGCTGGTACGAAACGGTAGAACCTGTTGCCCGTGAGATAGCCCGCCGTCAGGGATTCGACGGAGTGCGTTGGATGAAAATGACCGATCCCAGCGGAACGGAAGCTCCGTCTAATGTAGGCAGTTTCCTGATTTGGCAGCAACCGCATTTTATCTATTTGGCCGAACTCGTTTACCGTGCCAATCCTTCGGATGAGGTGATTAAGAAATACAATCATCTGGTGCAGGAAACTGCAAAGTTCATGTATTCTTTCGCCACTTACGATGAATTCCATGGACGTTTTATCCTGAAAGGCGCTATTCCCGCACAAGAAACATTGCGTGCGGCTACTACCATCAATCCGCCGTTCGAACTCTCTTACTGGCATTATGCTATGAATGTGGCTCAGCAGTGGCGTGAACGTGCCGGTGAAAAGCGTAATCTGGAATGGGATGAGATGATAGACAAACTCTCTCCGCTGGCCTATAATGAAGACTGCCTTTATCTGGCTGCCGAAAATGCAGTGGATACCTACAAGGATATCCGTTTCACCAGTGACCACATGGCAGTGCTTGGTTCTGTGGGTATCCTGCCGATGAACAAGCTGATACGTGCCGACTATATGAAGAATACGCTTCATTGGGTGTGGGACAACTGGAACTGGGGCAAGACATGGGGCTGGGATTACCCGATGACCGCTATGAATGCCACTCGGCTGGGTGAGCCAGAAAAGGCTGTAGGAGCCTTGCTGATGGATAAGCGCACCAATACTTACTTGTTGAACGGACACAATTATCAGGACGGACGTCTGCGTTGCTACCTGCCGGGCAATGGCGGCTTGCTGACTGCCGTGGCGCTGATGTGTGCCGGTTGGGATGGGTGTGAGGTGAAAAATCCCGGTTTCCCGCAAGACGGTACATGGGATGTGCGTTGGGAAGGTTTGAAGCCGATGCCGTAATTGCCTCTTTGTATATAAATATTATTATATATAACTAATCTGGTACTTGATAGTACTACCCCTTTTCTGAATAGCTTGCAGAAGGATGCATTCAGTATACGACTGATATAGGTTCAGTCGTATACTGAATGGCTTTCAGTTATGCTTTCATCCTTTGAACTAAATAAAACCTTATGAACCGTATTTCTGTTTTTGCAATTATTTTTATTCTGTTTATCCCTTTGGGTTCTTACGCGCAATATGCTTCTTCGTCTAAAACTCCGAAGAAAGCAGGCGATTTGATAGAATCCACTTCCTACAATGACCATAAGCGGGGAGCTCCCCGTATGTTGCAATACTTGCCGTCCGGTGAAGAGTTTGTCTGCGTCAACGGCAAGAACCGCTACACACGTGCTTTGTATGGCGGACATACGGCATGGCGCCTGGAAACCGGCGACCGTCCGATATTTGCCACGTATGTCAAGAATGACTGCCGTAATATCCGTTTTCGCTTGCATCTGCCGGACGGTACGGTTACACCGTTGGAAGAAACCGATTGGTGCGAGGCGCGTTATAATCCGGGTACGCGTACGTATGCCTTGAAAGACAAGGCATGGGGAGAAAATTGCAGCCTGAAAGTTTCCGTATTGGCAAGTCTTACGGAAGAGATGGCCGTTTGGGAGCTTTCCGGTGAGTTGCCTGCCGGCTGCGAGCTGGAAGTGTTGAATTCGCCCATCCGCCGGAAGAAGCTTTCCCGTAGCGGAGATATGGGGGCAGACCCTCCGGGATGTTTTGAGCCGGCAGAAGACGGCACAGTGCTGCAAACACTGAAATGCCGCTTTCCGGCCGACGGGCATTTGTATGTGGGCATTTCCGGTAATGAACTGAAGGAAATACGGGATGGTGGTGTACAGTATCTTGCCCTTCAAAAGGCTTGCCGTGAACTGGCCGAACGCATCAGAATCACTACTCCCGATCCTTATTTCAATACACTTGGCGGTGCACTTGCTGTTGCTGCCGACGGTATTTGGGGGGAAGAGGGCGTGTGGCTGCATGGAGCTGTCGGCTGGCGTATGCCGTTGAGCGGCTGGCGTGCCGCATACGTAGGCGATGTGTTGGGCTGGCACGACCGTGCACGCACTCATTTTGACAACTATGCTGCCAGTCAGGTGACCGAAGTTCCCAATACGATTTCGCATCCGGCACAGGATTCTGCCCTTGCGCTTGCACGTTCGGCCAAGATATGGGGAACACCGCAATACAGCAACGGATATATCTGCCGCAATCCTCGCCGTAACAATCAGATGCACCATTATGACATGAACCTATGTTACATAGACGAACTGTTGTGGCACTTCAACTGGACGGGCGACCTTGAGTATGCCCACCGCATGTGGCCGTTGCTGACACTGCATCTTGCTTGGGAAAAACGCAACTTCGACCCGGACAACGACGGCTTGTACGATGCCTACGCCTGCATTTGGGCAAGCGATGCGCTGTATTATAACAGTGGCGCCGTTACGCACAGCTCTGCCTATAACTATCGCGGCAATAAACTGGCTGCACTGATTGCTGAGAAGATAGGCGAAGACCCCACACCCTATCGGGAAGAGGCCGATAAGATATTGAAAGCGCTCAACACCCGTCTCTGGTTGCCGGAGAGAGGACATTGGGCGGAATTCCAAGATTTCATGGGTCATCGCCGTCTGCATGAAGATGCTGCCGTATGGACCATCTATCACGCTCTCGACAGCGATGTGGCCGATCCGTTTCAGGCATATCTTGCCACAAGTTACATAGACCGTGAAATTCCTCATATTCCTGTCGTGACTTCGGATGATGTGCTTGCCGCCGATGCTGTTTTGCCTGTCAATGCAGGCCCGTACGCTCATTGGCAGGAACAGTTGAAAACAGCGGGTGCTGCCGTCAATGCCGGAAAGTATGCCACTGTGGCCACTACCGACTGGATGCCGTATTCATGGAGCATTAACAATGTAGCCTTTGCCGAAGTGATGCACACGTCGCTCGCTTATTTTCAGGCAGGACGCAGAGAGGCAGGCTTCAAATTGCTGAAAAGTTCTGTTCTGGACGGCATGTACCTGGGCGATAGTCCGGGCAATTTCGGGCAGATAAGTTTCTATGATGCTGCCCGGGGCGAATGTTACCGCGACTTCGGCGACCCTATCGGAGTGGCTTCCCGCGCATTGATTCAGGGGCTTTACGGAATCTTGCCCGATGCTTTGAACGGTCGTCTGCTGATAAAACCCGGTTTCCCGGAAGAGTGGGAGTATGCTTCACTGCATACGCCGGATATCGACTTTGACTTTAAAGCGGGCGAAGCGGCTACCGGTAAGTATTCTCCCCGCGACTGTTCGCTTTATACCGTTACACACCGTTTGCCTGCCGTACGGAATCTGGAATTGCAATTCCCTGCACGTCGTTCGGCTGTGGCGCGTTTGATGGTAAACGGCCAGAATGCAGCGTGGAGACTGGTTGAAAATTCAGTTGGACGGCCCATGCTTTCCGTTTCCGTTCCTGCTGCTTCCGGTGAGGAGGTAACAATCAATGTCGCTTGGGAAGGAGAGTTGCTTGAAGCTCCTGCTTCTGTCGATGCTTATCCTGCAACTCGCGTCCGTAAGGCGGGACCCGTCAGTTTCATTGCTATGGAACAGGGACAGATGAAATGGTGGGCGCCGGTAGAGCACCCGGTATCCGATAAGGGTAATAAACTTGTTCTGGCAGGTGATTTTAAAGCAGTCGATTCAGCCCGATGCACTCCTGTCGATATGCAGAAAGTGTTCAATGCGAATGTAACGGATATTTTCCGCAATGAATACCTGTCGCCACGTTCTCCGTACACTACGTTGCAGTTGCCCAGACAGGGAATAGGCGAGTGGTGTCATCCGCTGAAGACAGCAGATATAGATGATTCGGGTTTGCGTGCCGCTGTGCGTAAAGGCTTGTTGGAGACAAAGCTCGGGATACCTTTCCGTACTCCTGCCGAAGGGCATAACATAGCTTTCACCTCTCTTTGGGACAATTATCCGGACAGTCTGCAAATTCCCCTGCAAGGCAAGGCTTCCCGTGCCTATTTACTAATGGCAGGCAGTACTAACCACATGCAGTGCCATATCGACAATGGCGTAATCCGTGTGTATTATGAAGACGGTACTTGCGACACCTTGTCTTTGGTAAATCCGGATAACTGGCCGCCCATCGAACAGATATTCTTTGAAGATGGAAAGTCTTTTAACCGTCATGCACCGTCTCTCTATCGCCTGCGTCTGAAGACCGGTGAACTGAGCAATAATTTCGGTGAGGAACTTGGCTTTACCGGCGTGTCTCGCGAGGTGGACGGTGGTGCCGCCGTACTGTTGGAAATGCCGTTGAATGCAGGAAAAAAGCTTTCGCATCTTGTACTGGAGACACTCTCCAATGAGGTGGTGATAGGAATAATGGGCATTACGCTTCAACGATGAAACCGTATTTTAAATAAAAGATTATGGAACATTTCAAGAGATTTGCCTTTTGCATGCTTTACCTCTTTACCTTTATCTGGCAGCTCAGTGCACAAGTAAAGAAGATTCCGCAGTGGGGAGCGGTTCGAGATAGTGTTGCAAGGTACGGGTCAATGTAAAAACCTGAGGGGTAAATTTATAAATTGTTATCTTTGTCTCCAAATTCATAGCTTATGGAGTTAAACGGTTATCGCCTTCTTCTTCCTGAAGGCACTTTAGACTA
>CEAG01006609.1_pt1 | contig 15032 bp, 9 predicted proteins | sample 554891 | NCBI WGS metagenome assembly CEAG01 (sample SAMEA3182116, study PRJEB8094) | gut metagenome | biome: human; feature: gut; material: Stool; isolation source: human stools | place: Canada | collected 2014-02-25
TAGGTCACGACCAGCGTTATGCCATCGACCCCACCAAGATAACGGACGCCTTAGGCTGGTATCCCGAAACAAAATTTGAAGTCGGTATCGTTAAGACCATCGAATGGTATCTGAATAATCAGGACTGGGTGGAAGAGGTGACCAGCGGCGATTATCAGAAGTACTACGAAAGAATGTACGGAAAGAAATAATAGTTACTGAATAAAGGTAAGGCTCAGCAGCAAGCCAAAGAACAGCATATTACGTGAGGTCTCACCTAATATGCTGTTCAGTTTTTTACCGCTTCGTATTGCTGCCATTTTACGCCATGTCAGTACGTGCAGGTACAGGTAGACACAGGGAGCCCAAATGAAGGCAAGCGGTTCTATTTTATCGTTGTAAACAAACCACAGGCTGAGCAAGGCGGCTGCTATGCCTAATCCCAGATACAGGTAACGGCCGAAAGGTTCGCCGAAGCGGACAATCAGTGTGCGCTTGCCGCTGAGAGCGTCCTGTTCCCGGTCGCGGTAGTTGTTTACGACCAGTAAGGTGTCTATTACCAGGCCGCAGATGAGCGAGGCTACCCATACGTCGGCCGTAATGATATGGGCTTGTACGTAGTAAGTTCCGCCTACGGGGATGAAGCCGAAGAAAACCAATACGAGTAGGTCGCCCCATCCTTGATAGGAGAGGATGGTGGTATATAAGAATGCGAATATTACGCAGAGCAGCCCTAACAGTATCAGTTCCCAGCCGCCGTGGGGTAAGCGTCCCCAACATTGTTGCAGCAGGGCGCAACCCATGAGGCAGGAGAATATAAGCGTTCCTGCTATTCCCCGTTTCATGGCTATGGGGGTAATCCAGCCTTGTGCACAGGCGCGTTCGGGGCCGAGGCGGTCTGCACGGTCGCTGCCTTTCAGATAATCGTAAAGGTCGTTGATGAAGTTGGCGGCAATCTGCATGCCGCAGGCGAACAATACGCATAGCAGTGCCGGTATGATGTCGAATTTTCCATCGGCGAATGCCAGGGAAGAGCCTATCAGTACGGGAATGACAGCTCCCGTCAATGTCTTGGGACGGGCGGCGAGTATCCATGCGTAGAACGAGTTGGTCGTTATTGCTTTCATGTTGTTCTTTTAGAAAGTTATACCACAAAGATAGTTAAAGGATTTGTTATCTTTGCACTACTGTTCGGGTAAAATTATTCATTGTATCAAACAATAAAGATAAGTCTATGGGTCAGGTGTTGTGTTATAGAGGGTGTAAGAGCCTGTTGTTTTTTTCTGTTTTGGGATTGCTGTTCTTTTCTTCGTGTCGGTCTACGCGGAGTTTTACCTCACCTCTCCCTGAAGAGTATTCCATTCGGATGTCCAAGTCTTCGGCATCCGGATATAAGAATGTGAAGCGTGTCAGGAAGTATGAGTTTACACACCGTGATGTACCTGCCGCGTTCGACGGATGCAGGCTGGGGTTTGTTTCCGATTTGCATTACCGGAGTTTGTTGAAGGAGAAAGGATTGAGGGATATAACCCGCCTGCTGAATGATTTGCGTCTCGATGCTCTGCTGATAGGCGGTGATTTGCATGAAGGTTGTGAGTATGTTCCGGATGTCATTGCGGCATTGGGAGCTGTGAAAACGCCTTTGGGGACTTATGCCGTTCTTGGAAACAATGATTATGAAGCTTGTTATGATGATATCCTGAAGGAAATGGAACGTCAAGGTATTCACTTACTGGAGCATAAAGCCGATACTCTGAAACGAAACGGTGGGCGGATTGTGATAGCCGGAGTACGCAATCCTTTCAACCTCGGACAGAACGGGCAGTCGCCTACGCTTTCGCTCTCTCCCGATGACTTCGTTATATTGCTTTCGCATACTCCCGACTATGCCGAGGATGTTCCTGTTACCAATACCGACCTTGTGCTTGCCGGACATACGCATGGCGGACAGGTTACTTTATTCGGACTGTATGCTCCTGTCATTCCGTCTCGTTACGGGCAGCGTTTCCTTACCGGGTTGGGGTATAACTCAAATAATACGCCGATTATCGTTACTAATGGTATCGGTACATCCCGTAAGAACGTACGTTTGTTTGCGCCGAGCGAGGTGGTGGTGATAACGCTGCGGCGGTTTGTTAATATAGAACACACCATGCATTATGAGTGAATACACGGTGTGTTTATTTAGTAATCGTATTCTAAACTGAAATCGTCTACATAAAGTAAAGCTCCAGGTCCACCTACAAAGAAATCACCAAATTTACTGGCAGAGCAAACGAGAACTAAATAAGTAGGAACTCGACTTGTGTCCCGATAGTCCAAAGTCAGTTCGAATGACTTATATTCTGTGACTGTTTCGCCACTATAAAATTCTGCATAGGCAATGACACCCGGATCATTCTTGTTGAATACAGATAAATCAGAGGGTTTGGTACGTATCTCTAAAGGTTCTTTCCAATCTGTCAGCGCTATATAGATAGCACAAGTGTCCGGCTTTTCTTTCAAATGTTCATATCCGGAAGATACATAAGATATTGGGGCTGTAGAGTATTTGTAATGTCCTTTTAGTTTGGTCGGCCGAGCTGTAAAAGGTTTCCCGAAATCAAGTACTCCATTCGTTCCTTCAGTTCTGATATATTCTCCAATGAATAAATTACCGGCAGCAAACTTGCCAATACTGCCGAGACCTATAAATTTGGATTCAAGTCTGGCCGCTTTTCCTTTACCATTCCAAGTGTCATCAGTCGGTTGAGTGTTACTATCTCCCATTGTAGTGGCGCCTTTATTTCCAGTATCCCAAATAGGAGTACCGTTTATAGCCCAAGGATTCCAAACTTTATCTACTTGATGCCATTCGTCGAAAGAACCGCCCGGCAGTGTAACGGGTTCACTTGTAGTAAAAGATACTTCTTCTCCGTAGTCACTATCCGAATAAGCACGGTAAACATAGGTTGTGTTAGACTTCAATCCTGAAAGACGTGCAGTTAATTCTCCGTCATCGTCGTTTACATTTTCGGCTGCTATGACCTTCCATTCTGAAGAATCTGCAGGTTTATATTCAAATCCATTGTTGGCGCCTTCTTCACCATTACCATGAAGCCATGCCACATTGACCCATGCGTCAGCTTCGCCGGTTGCCACACTTTTATCACTTCTAGATATGGAGATAGTCCATTTCTCTTCAATGTCATGGTAGCGTACTATCACGGTCTTTGGAAAAGAAAAATCAAGGGCAGTGTTTAATGGAATCTCTACCTCGTTTCCTGATGGATCTAAGAAAGTCTGGGTTGAGATTTCGGCCGGACCTAATTTGATATCTGATATATATACGTTCTTTTGGCTGGCCGTTTTAGCAACTTCGGCAGTGATTTCATGTGTCTTGCTATTGATTTTAGGTTTACCGAACTGATTCTTGATTGTCAATTTTCTTTCAATTGTCTGACTTGCTTGGATTGTCCATTCATAGTCTTGATATAAAGATATAGTATACTTCTTGGGTGAAGATAAGTCAATAACTGTTGCAGAGTCCAATGGAGCTTCTACACCTTCGGTCACCTTACACTGTTTGACTACTACCTCTTTTAAATTGATAGTCTCTTTTAACGGTACAGTGACAGTACGAGTTACCTTATCGATAATTGTACTTCCTTCCTGTCCTTCTACTTCAAATGTAAGTATCTGAAGTGAGATGACCGGGTAGGGAATATCATTGCTGATACAGGAAATATTGATTTGCATACAAGATAGGAAACAAATCAATATGAGGCTGATATTTAGAATTCTTCTCTTCATAATTATAAATATGCAACAATACCTATGCTTATATTCAGTATATTAATTTTGAAATTCGCGCCACTTGATTTTCTCCAACCGGAACTTTCTCCATTGGTGGTTTGATTTTCTTCCCTATATTTGAATCCTGCCACTCCGAATGAAAGTTCTGCACTGATATTCTCCATAATAAATACTGTAGCTCCCGGATTTAATCCGATGTGCACTTCACGAATACGTGTTTGAGTATCTTTAAAATTTTCTTCACTACCACGTTTGTAACGTGAACTGCCTGTGTTGAATGAGAGAGAGGTTTCATTGAAAAGCCCAAAACGTTTTCCCCTGTCCAGCCCTACGTATGAACGATAGAAAACGGTGGTACTTAGCAAGTGCTCGTCAAAAGACATGTTTTTTAGTGAGAAGCTTAAGTCATCATCTATATCCAAACTTATATTTCCTAAATTGGCGTATACGTTTTGGTATCCAAATTTAATACCGATACAAATGTTTTCTTTAATGAAGTAGCCAACAAAAGGATTGATCGTGAATAACTTCGCTTTACAATCAAAATCTTTCAATAGTGATAAGAATTGAGTATCTTCACTGTCGTATCCGGCATAGGATACGGTTAAGCCAGTCATCCATGTTTTTCGTTTCACGAACAAATGGTTCACAATTCCTCTGTCGAACCTTCCTAAAAATCTCTTTTCAGAGATTGTATCTGATACATTGGTTATCTTATGGTCATCTGCTATCCTTAAAGTGTCGGTTTGAGCATATAAAGGAAAAGCAAGACAGACTAGGCAAGTGCAACACAATATTCTGATATATGTATTCATTGGCTGTATTCTTATAAATAAAAAGCAATCCCCATTCCAATAGAGAATATATTGATTCTAAAATTGATGGAACTGGAAGATTGATTAGCGATATGTATCTGATCGGTTACCTGACGGGTATGCCCATAATTGAGACCTAATACACCAATATTCACTTCCACTGCCGTATAATTGTTTATGAAAGCTACTAATCCCGGAGCTACTCCTAACTCTACACTGTACTTTTTACTGAATGTACCGGTAAGATCATCTCCTTTACCATTTATGAATTTAGACTGTCCGCCTTCAAACGTTAGCTGGGTTTCTGCAAATAAAGCGAATCGTCTGCTGTTACCCAGGCTGATATAATTTCTAAACATAGCCATACCGGAATAACTGTGGCTCAAAGAATAAACATCGTTCAAGTTAAAACTTAGGTCTTCACCTATTTCCAAATCCATCTGGTTGATTTTGGTCAGCGAACGTTTATAACCGAAACGTCCGCCTGCAGCCATATTATCTGCAAAAGCATAACATAATAATGGACTGATTTTGAAAGTGTATCCATCTCCAGACACAGATTCTATTACAAGAAAATTATAATCTTTCTGTTCGGACTGTGAATAAGAGATTGAACTGCCCACGATCCATTGACCTTTGGGTACAAACTTATGCATCGTTATATTTCTCATTCCCTGAGCATTTATTGTCGGAATTATGCTACATAGCAGACCAATGAGAAATATAAACTTTATTATTAGTTTAATCATTATTATAAATCAATTCTAAGTCGTCTAACCATAATGTACTACCGGTACCACCGGTAAAGTAATCACCGTATCGGCTGGAAGTTGCTACCAGAATGATATATTTGGCTTTACGATTTGTATCTTTGTATTTTAACTCTATTTCAAAAGGTATCATACCATCCCCCTCTGTTGCTTCCGGGAAAATAATCTCTCCATAGGCAATGACATTTGGCCCTGTTTTGTCGAAAAACTTTTTAGCAGAAGTGTCTACCAGAAATGGAACATTATTGTCACCGGTTCCGTCTTCCGGCCAGTCACCAATAGCTACATAAACATATCCGTTGTCCATATCGCCTTTTTTTACATAATCTAAATCGGAATAATTTATGGCAACGGGATTGTATTTGGCATATCCTACTAATTTATCCGGGCGGGCAGCGTGTGGACGCCCAAAACCTATTTGCGCACCGCTTGTTCCGATAGTTTTGATATATTTGCCCACAAAGGCATTACCAGCTGCAAATTTGCCGATAGAACCTAAACCGACAAAGGCGGATTTCATCTTGATAGAACGTGTGCCGGTTGTTCCCGGTGCTCTCAACGACTCGTCATAAGTAGTGACATTATCGTTAGCAGACAGAGTTGTGGACCCCCAGTTACCACTATCCCAATACATATCGTCTCCACTTTTGTATAAGAGTAGGGGCTTGTCCGGTTGCGACCAATCCTCAAAGCTGGAGTTCTTAAGTTGGATTGTTCGTTCCGTGGTGAATGTATAGGTTGGCGATTCACTGCTTTGACCTGAGCACCATGCTCGATATTCGTAAGTTGTACCAGGGGTAAGTCCTGTGATAAGTGCGGACATTTTACTTTGGTTGTTTTCTTCAATTGTGGCAACAGCTTTATCCCATTCATTTTCACTGCCTAATACTCTATATTCAAAAGCTAAATCTTTTGATTCCGCTGCGTCATAGGCCGTTTTGTTGACATTTGCTTCTACTGTAACTCTATGTGCCCAAACGGCATAGTCATTTACCAATTCTGTGGTTACAATAGCATTCGATACTAAAATACGTAAATTTGCCGTACGATATTTACCATTGGCATCGGTTGCTTTTATAACTACCAGATAATCTCCCCCTTTGTCTTCTTCTCCTTCTTTTTTTGCGAAAGCGGCAAAAAATGCAGCCTTAAAAGTCATTTTAACAATAGAGTTGGTGGTCTCTTCGTCATAGTAATTTGCAAAAGTAACCTTATCTTTGATAGTTTCTTTGACATTATCCGCCATCGTCAGTACGTCAATAGAGCTTGATTTTAAGCCTACCTTTGAAATAAATTCCGGGCATGTTAGTGTTAAACTTTTAAGTTCCGAAGTAGTAAGAACAAATACGTCTACATCTTTTCCGGAATCGTCAAGAGCAAAGTTAACAGGGTCATTTAAGGAGTGAAAAACACCATTTTCATATCGTTCTATACGAGGTTGCCGGCTAATCCCTATATTCCATGCTTTTAACATAGGCTCTTCGGCTACATTCAAGGTTATGGCCATACCGCCATCTTGTGGGTCTAATTCTTCGTAATCAAAAGTCAGAGTATATTTGGTGGATATTTTTATATCTTTCAATGTGCCTTCTTTAGTGTAGAAAATATCATCTACTGTCACTGCTTCGACTTTCCAGTCCAGTTCCGTTTCTCCTGTAGGAAGCATAAAATAACCAGTCAGTTCCGGATGCTCTTTATCAAATTCCAAAGCTCCTCTTGACATGGATACGGTTACTTTACTGCTTTTAAACTTTGCAGCAGCTACTTCTGTATAAGCTGTGGTTACCACAGTGTTCTGTACATAGAGAGGAAGAGTAATGGGGGTCGTTTGATTTCGTTTAATCTCAAAGTCCATAGAACCACTATAATAAGGTGCATCATATGCCGCATCTACTTTGATGCCGGCTGACCCACTTATTGTATACATGCCTGTGACTAATTCTAGACTTGAAGGTACAGTGCTGATTCCTTCGTACTCCCGGATTAGTTTACTATCGCTATTACGAAGTTTGACGACACAGCCGTTATTGAGTTCATCAAGCGTTGGCAGAGTGCGGGTAGTAGAAGGAACACTTGCCCCCATCTTAACCGATAAGGCTAAAATTCCATTGCCGTTCAATTCTTCTTCACTACAAGAAGTCAGACAGCATAGAACGCATAATAAGATATATAAAAATAGCTTTTTCATATTTTATTAGTTGCCGGTAATCAATGTCAACGTTTCTTCTGTTACCACGTTGTTTTGATCAACTGCTTTGATTATGAACTTGTGCGTACCGGAACCTAAACCGGCAAGCAATGGAACGAAAGTTGTAATATTGAATTCTAATGATTTCTGTCCGATTACCTGATCTGCAACAGGGAATCCTAAACTACCTAATCCTTCTTGCAATTCTTCCGGATAAGCAAGATCAAAGCTCTTTTTCAAGCCTACTCCGGCCAATTCGTCTTCGGTAAGAACTTCCGAGTCAATCGTCACATACAAATGTGTCAAACGATTAGAAGCTGTAATATCCACTACACACGTCAGTTGGCCACTGGAAGGAACTTTTTGGGCTTCTTTTATATCAAAACCACGCCCTGTAATAGTAGGCTTGGTTTTATCTTCTTCTTCATCTTCATCATCATCAGGGATTGTTTCCTCACCAGCTATGATGTTATAATTTTTATCAATAATTGTCACACTTAAATCTACTTTCATTTTTAAAGATACCAAACCGGAATCTTCGATAACATCTTCACTCACATTTGTTAATGTAAAGTTAATGTTCACTGCACTGCCTGATGTCGCAGAGTATGTTTTAGTAAAGTTTTCTTTATAGGTATCCACTGTGCCGTCAAAGATTACGTAGACCACTGTAATTTCACCTTTTGCAGGTGCAAAATAGATAGGATTGTTGATGGCCTCTTCAATATCTGAATAAGTATGGGAGTTCTCTCCAACAACTATGGTAACGGTAACATCTGTCCCCAAAAATTTTTTAAGGGCTTCATCGAAAGTAACCACCGCTTTTATGTTTTTCATTTCACATGTAATCGGTTTTACTTCTGTAATAGCACTTGGCTTAATACTGAAGACTTCCGAAGTCCCTTCAAAATATGCTTTCGTATCCACCTGTTTTAATTGATGGGACATTGCTTTGATATAATAATCACCGGATAATACACTGATTAAGTCCGGCATATCTTTATAAGTCCATGATTCTACTAAACTATTGTCTTTTGTGTATAATGAAATAATATATTCATCGGTATTTGTAACAGAACGTGCTGTAGGAGCTTCTGTTACTTGTACGTTTAAAAGTTCTTTTAAACGTATATCCACCATTTGAGGATCGCCTCCTTCTGTATATTCTACTTTTTCTCTATCACATGCAATAAAACTGATTAGAATACAGCATAAATAAAAAAAGGTGTATAGTTTCTTCATATCTATATAATTAATAGATTAATTCAATATCGTCAATATATAATTCGGAGCCGGTAACACAGGCTTGGTTTTTATATTCTAAATATCCAATATCATAGTGGCTAATATTGGTATTCTCGTAATTCTGATCCATTTTCTTTCCAGCAATTGAAGAGCAAAACATGACGCAAATTGATGTTGGCTTTTTGCAATTATTAGGGTATGAGAATGGTATAGTCATAGTCATGGCATTGGCGCTTGTTGAGGTGTCATCTATGTCTTGTTCTTTCTCGAAGAGAATCTCATCATTACTTTTTAAGATAACTTTGACATACCCTTTGTCTTTTGACGCATCTGTTTTAGCGATATATTTGTATTTGAAAGTCATCTTTGCAGGACGGGCTGTAAAAGTGTAACCTTCTGTGTATATTTCATTTCCGGAATTATAGGAGTAACTTCCTAAAAATAATCTGCCAGCAGAATATTGTAATGTTCCTGGAGATTGTAATTTTGCATAACCGGGAAAATCTTCATAAGAGTTGGTATTAGAAACGCTTGTACCTATTGTTCCTGTAGGGTTAATTTTTGTTCCATTATCATTCCAACCAACATTTCGTAGCAAAACACATGTATTTGCTAAAGTAGATTGAACTGTTGAAGGAACAATGTACCATGTATTACTTATAGTAGGAGAGGATGGCATTGTTTTACTATTAACACTGCACCAACCTTGTGGCTCTTTTGTAGATATTGTAATGCTTTGGTAGGTTTCCTTAGTTGTCCATGCACCATTTCCCCAAGGGACTCCTATTATTGTTCTTTTTGCCCAAGCTCCGCCTTTATTAATAGTTGTACCGTCATATAGACCTGAACTCCATACGCCTTCAAAATTCCAATTCGGTAACTGCTCTGCATACTCAGTTATTAACCGATAAGATGTTTGATAAGTGATTTCACCGCCTTCATTGCAAATACCTACTATATTATACTCTGTTCCGGGCTCTCGTTTTGTCCACAAATAAGTATTCTCTTTCTTTGTGGTTTCTATTTCCGAATCATTGTATTTAAGTGTTAAGAATTTTAATACAGCATTTTGTTCTTCTTGAGTGTTGGCTTTTACCTGTAAAGTTGCTTTCCGTGCCCAGATGTCATTCTCATCAGCCGTAATAGTAAATTCCGGTATATGGTAGCTTAATGTCTGTTCTTCAGAAATTTTACTACCATATCGTGCGCGTACTACTAAGTTTCTATGTATTTCGGGCAACTTCTTGATTTTTACTTTATGTTTTTTGACCTCTTCTGTATTATCGCTTACCCATTCGGTGGTAGCTTTTACCCATTCGCTCGCTTCATTTTTGTATTCAAAGATAACATTATTAACATCCTGTTCTCCTGTAATGCCGGATGTTAAGAGGTTAATTTCTGCTTCGGCTTCAGTGCTTCCAATAAGTACCGTTTTGGCAATTGCAGGGAATGAGAATTGATTGCTTTGCAAAGTAGTAGTAAAGGAAAGTTCCGTTTCATGTACTACACCTCGTTTATCCACCGCACGTAGAGTAAACTTACTGGATTCGTCATTATCTCCGGTACATACCATATTCATTATTAATTGTGTAAAATCAATCAATGCCAACCGTTCTATCTTTCCATCCTCCAGTCCGAGAAGACGTAGTCCTTTGTCTACTATTTTCTGTTTCATCGCTTTGGCGGCATCACTTGTAGGCACAAGCTTCACTAAACCATCTATTCCTACTGCTTCAGAATTCAAATAAGGAGATTCTATAAGTAAATCACACTCTCTGATACCTGCACGGGCATTTAAAGTAACTTTCATTGATTCCGGCTGAGAACCTTCACGTAAGGTAATAGTTTGACCGTTATCAAAACCTTGCGCAGTAAATTCCGGAGCTTTTAAATTGAGCGATGCGTCCGAAATATCTATTGTTACAACCTCTTCGGATTTGACGGTATTATAGATAATGTTCAATGTTCCACTTCCCGTATCACCACCATTTACATCGACCTGAATAATGTAGTGCTGGCGTGCTTCGGTCTCATCAATATCCAGTAGTCTTAAAGTTTGTCCTATACCATTTTGTTTTTTTACTTTTGCTTCAAGTTGTAAACTGCCGGGCTTTAAATAGACAGGCCGTTGGTCGTCTTTTGCAATATCAATAGTTGTGCCGGTGTTTGAACGGGCCTGCATCTCAAATGTTGTAAAATACTTCTGAACAACTTCTGAACAAATCACGGTAAGCTGTACATTGGCTATGTAGCAGGTGATGTCAGCAGTGGTATTCTGATTCTCAAGGATCTGGATATTTGTACTTCCTTCATAGTAGGCAGCATTAAATCCTTCTTTCTTTTCGTCACCATAGTAGGCCTTCAGCGTGTAATTGCCAATAGCTATTTTTTCTCCTTCTTTAAAGTCTGCATAAGAATCCCAATGCTTCACTTCTGCCTTTTCATTGGATAAAGATAATGAAAATGATGACGCTTCCGGTACTTCTTCCATACGGGTGGTCGTAATAGCCGATTGCTTATCGGATTGACCGCGTGTATCGGATGAACTGCCTACTTCTATCATGCTTGGATTAGCGGATAGTTGTATGTTCATTGTGCCATAACCTGTAGCATGTCTTTCGTCTTGTTCGCATCCCGCGAATAAAACTGATATTATGGCAAACAGAGTTAAAATAGTTGTGTATTTTTTGCCCATTGACAATACTTAATTATCTTTTTTACCTATTAAAACTTGAAACTGGGTGCAAAGATACTGTTTTTTGGCAATAAAATAACCGTGTAAAGCTCTATTTTACAGCGATAAATGAAAAATGGGACATCATTTGTCCCATTTCCTACAAAAAAAGAAAAGTTGATTAATGTACTTTTTAGCTTATTTTTAATTATAAAATGTTACGGTTCGGGTAGTAATACTATTCCTTGCTTTTTCTTTCCGTCCATCTTAGCTGTTATCGGATGTTCAAAGTGTACATGACGCAGGTATTTGGTCTCATGTACAGCAGGTTGCGCATTCAGAAAGTCTTGATTATATACACCGTCATTCATAAACGCGTTGATTGTGAAATAGCCGACACCGAAAGAAGTCAGGTTCTGAAAAAAGTGCGTTCCCTGGCTGGGATCGACACGATAGTTTGTCAGCCCGGCTTCTACAATAATACGTGCTGCACTGATATGAGGCCATTTTACAGGAATGCCGAGCCATGTATCGCTACTGCCCCAGCGGCCCGGGCCTATCAGGACGTAGTTCTTTCCTTCGTTCAAGAATTGCTGGTTCAGTTTTTCTATCTCCCAGGCTATTTCCTGATTGTGGGAAGCGCTGTAATCATCGGTTTTTACGTAAATTACATCCTGCAATTCATTCATTATTCCATGTCCTAATGAATTGTTGGAACGGAGCAATAGTTGTTCATCGGGAATGGCTGTAAGGTCTTCATCAAGCATTTCCTTACTATCGACAATCGGACGGATTTGTAACAGATAGAATGTGCCGGTCTTGTCTTTTTCCCGGCTCATGGTAGCTGCGAATTCGATTTCAACAGGGCGGCGCATTTCCTGCTGTCCGTATTTCAATGCCAATTGTAAGATACGGGGTAGTGGGAATACATCATGCTGCAAGATATTGGCAAAGGTGATCACTTTACGCCCACCCGGATATAAACCGTCACGGATTATCTGGTCGTAAGGGTCATAGGTGGAAGCTATATAATTGAGGGAACCGTCTTTCTCAGCCTCTTTAACATGTAATTTCAATAGGTTGAAACCGTCATCAATGGAGAAGTTATGACCGGCATTACGCAGATCGAGCGCATAAAAACGCGTTTGGGTTTCTTTTAGTGCAATCTCCATCTCGCTGGTTTGCAAGACCTGGTTGGGGTGATAGGGAGAGAAGCGAAGTGTCATACCGCCGTCTACAATATATTTACCCAATCCGAGCGCCAGATTGACAATGCCCTCTTCCGCCTTTTCATCCCCGATAGGGTAGTAGTTGAGCGAGCGTGCTACACCTGACATGGATGGATAGTAACGGTCGCCATACTGATTACCAACTACCTCTTGCAGGATGACTGCCATTTTCTCCTGGTCGATAACGTTGCTTGTTGCTTGCATATAGGCTTTTGAATCGCGGAAATATACAGAAGCGTAAACTCCCTTGATGGCATCGCTGAGCATGCGGAGCATTTCATACTTGTCGTCCAGATAAGGAATCATATAAGTATTGTATATTCCGGCGAAAGGCTGGTAATGCGAATCTTCCAATAGTGAGGAAGAACGGATAGCGATAGGTGATTTTACTACATCAAAGAAAGTGAAAAAGTCCTCAACCAAGCGGTCGGGCAGTTTGGCTTTCAGGAAGTATCGTAAAATCAAATCATCATCCGCATCGGAGAGGGCTATTTGATACAGATTGTTGGTATCCATGAACTCGTCGAATACATCTGTACAAAGCACTACCGTTTTGGGTATGGCGACACGGGCATTCTCAAATTCGTCGAATTCCGGATGGTGCTTCACCATATTGTCAATGAATGCCAGGCCACGTCCTTTACCGCCCAATGAGCCGTCGCCAATGCGGGCGAAGTTCGAGTAGCGGTCAAAGCGGTCACGTTTAAAGACAGCCACCACACCCTGATTCTTCATCTTGCGATACTTTACGATTGCCTCGAAAATGATTTTACGGTGGGCATCTACATCCTGAAGACTGTTCCAGGTAATAGGTTTCAAGAACTCGCCAATGGGGAACATGGCACGCGAATAGAGCCAGCGGCTCACATGATTGCGGCTGATATGATAGAGGAACGACTCTGCCGGAACCGCAAAAAGGATGTTTTGGAGTTCTTTCAAGTTTTTGACGCGGGCAATCTCTTCCAGCGTATCGGGATTACGGAAGATGAAGTCGCCGAAACCGAAATTGTCCGATACGATACGTCGCAGGTCTACGTCCATCTTCTTGGAGTTTTTATCGATGAAAGACGCATCATATTTAGCTGCGTACGAAACGTTATCCGATTCGGAAGATTGTATAATCAACGGGACAAACGGATCTTCCTTTCGTATGGCGGCGCATAACTTGATACCGGCAAGCGCGTCTTTTTCACCACGTTCTACACGGGGGAAGCGAACGTCTGTGATAACTCCCAGTATATTGTTTTTGTATTTTTCGTATATGCCGATTGCTTCATTATAGGTACGCGCAAGGACGATTTTAGGGCGTCCTCTCATGCGTAGCGTACGTTGGTGGGCATTCAGCGCTTCGGTAGAAAATTCCTGGCTCTGCTTCAATACGAATTTATAAAGATTGGGCAGGATAGAGGAGTAGAAGCGGATTCCGTCCTCTACCAGAAGAATAATCTGTACGCCCACTTCACTGACGTCATGCTCCAGATTCATTTTGTCCTCAATCAGTTTGATGATGGACACCAGTAAATCGGTATTTCCCAACCAGCAGAAGATATAATCGAACGAACTGAGGTCCTCGTTGGCAATACGTTTGGTAATGCCATGACTGAACGGCGTTAGAATTACCATGGGAATATGCTCGTATCGTCCTTTGATGGTTCGCGCTACGTCAAATCCCTCGTTATCTCCTGTTCCCGGCATACATATGATAAGGTCGTATGGCATGGACGATAGTTGGGCCAGCGCTTCCTCGCAAGTAGATACCTGTGTAAAGCGCGGCGGGTAACGCAGGGAGAGCGAGGTATATTCATTGAAGATTTTTTCGTCGATACGGCCATCGTCTTCCAGCATGAAAGCATCATAAGGGTTGGCGATTAAAAGCACATTGAAGATACGTCGTGTCATGAGGTTTGCAAACTGCGTATCTTTGAAATAGAGCTGATTTAGTTTAAACTTACTAAGCATGTTTTCTCATGGTTTATTAGTTCGGAGGACAAAAGTAGCAATTTAAATGAAGAATGAGGAATGAAGAATGAAGAATTACCTTTGCAAGACACTTGTACGGCGCTGTTTGATTCTGTTTTTGTTATTCTTTATAATTTATGAGATTTGACGTTTTATTATTATTTAATCAAAATATTGCCGTGAAGTTTAGGTATTTTGAAAAGTTTTCCTATATTTGCAATGTTATTTATTGACATTTTGCTCGAATGATTATTGAATAACGAGGTAAGAACCTTTAAAACGTAATATTATGAATATCGAACGTATCATGTCCTCTTTGGAGGCAAAGCATCCCGGCGAGTCTGAATATCTTCAAGCCGTAAAGGAAGTACTTCTTTC
>CEAG01044908.1_pt1 | contig 14727 bp, 15 predicted proteins | sample 554891 | NCBI WGS metagenome assembly CEAG01 (sample SAMEA3182116, study PRJEB8094) | gut metagenome | biome: human; feature: gut; material: Stool; isolation source: human stools | place: Canada | collected 2014-02-25
ATTTTATGGGATATTTAAAGGGTAAAAGCACCCTAATGCTATACGATCGTCACCCAGAGCAGCAGAGTAAGTGGGATAAAGCATTTTGGGCAAGAGGATATTATGTGGAAACAATCGGTAATATCACAGACGAGGCAGTACAGAAGTATATAAAAGAACAAGCAGAAGAATCGAGAAAAGAAGATTCAAGAAGTACCGCTTTATAGCGGACCAGTAAAAATGCTTGTGACACCGCCCTTTGGGGCGAGCAGTAACATAGCCCTTTGGAGGGCTTATAGCAAACCACCAGTTGAACTGTTGGTTGCTGACTTATGCTATCATATAAGGGAAGTTTGTGTGTTTTGGAGGTGTGCCATGCCTAAGTCGTCAAATCAAAAATTGAAACTGATATATCTTATGAAAATTCTACTTGAGCGAACAGACGAAATACACAGCATTACGATGCTGGAAATGATTGACGCCCTTGCGGCATATGGCATAAGTGCAGAACGTAAGAGTTTGTATAATGATATTGAAAATCTTAGGGTATACGGATTAGATATTATTGGAATCCAGGAAGACAGAACATATTCCTACCATATTGGAAACCGCCAGTTTGAACTTGCAGAATTAAAGTTATTGGTTGATTCTGTGCAGTCGGCAAAATTTATCACGGTTAAGAAATCCAACGAGCTGATAAAAAAGATCGAGGGTCTTGCGAGCAGATATGAAGCATCTCAGCTGCATCGGCAGGTATTTGTGGCTGGCCGTGTCAAGACGATGAATGAGAGCATTTATTATAATGTTGACAGGATTCATACGGCAATAGCGGAGAATTCAAGGATAACGTTTCAATATTTCCAGTGGAATGTTGATAAGAAGATAGAACTACGGCATGATGGTGCACTATACGAGGTGAGTCCGTGGGCTTTATCCTGGGATGATGAGAATTACTATTTGATTGCATACGATAGTTCGGAGAGGATGATCAAGCATTTTCGGGTGGACAAAATGCTCGATATCCAGTCAAATGGCAGGGGAAGGGAAGGCAGACAGGCATTTAAAGCATTTGATATGGCAGCATATGCCAGAAAAATGTTTGGAATGTACAGCGGCAAAGAGGAATTGGTACGAATTGAGTGTGACAACTCTTTTGCGGGAGTCATGATCGACCGCTTTGGCAAAGATGTTTCGATGATCCGGCTGGATGATAAAAGATTTGTCGTGAATGTGGAAGTTGCCGTCAGCAGACAGTTTCTGGCATGGATTATCGGTCTCGGTGACGGAGTTACACTCACGGGACCTGAGAATGTAGTGGAAATGATGAATGCTGAAATTGACCGGTTGATCCGGCAATATAAGAAATAAGAACAAAAATTCGATCTGCAAGGTGTGTTTATGGGACACCCCAATCTTTATAATGAGAATCAGATAAGAGATAAACTCTTGCTGGTTCTTATTTTTTTGAGGATACATGATGTGGCAAGGGGCGAGGACGCAGTATTGGAGGTGCCTATGGGAGCAGATGCTTTATACTACATAATAGATTACAGCGGAAATTATTATAGAACAAACCAGGCGGATCAGCTGGTGGCAGTGGCAGGTGAACAGGATGCGACTGTATTTACATTTGCGCAGGCGAATAGCCGCATATGTGTAGGAAAAAAAGCCGCGTTTTATTGTATGGTTCCGCTTGAAGAAAAGGCGGATGACAGGGATGCGGAAGCAGTAGAGAGTGGCAAAGCGTATGAAGATGCGTTTGTTTCTCCGATTAAGGAACTCGCGTATGATGAGGTATCAGAACCGGTTGAAAAAAACGTGTCGTCATATGACCTGTCAGAAATCGACTGGGCGGAATATCTGACACATTTCACCTATCTTGTGGAAGGCTTGAAGGACTACCGGGAACAATTGGCGAAAAAGCATTCCGATATAGAACAGAAAATTTGCGATATTCTGCACTATATTGAACTATGTGAGACGAACGAAGAAGAGGCAATAGATTTAGTGGAACTGTTAAGAGTGTGTCGGGAAAACAGGAGAGATATCAAAGATAGCGGATATTATTGATTACAGAGAAGAGAAAATAGAACAGCAACTTGAAGAATATGATGAATAATCAGGTAAAAGAACAAAGATTCGATATACAAGGGATGATTATAGGACAGCTTAAGTAGTACTATATAATCAGAAAGAAACAAATAACCTTGATAATTCTTGATTACAGGAGGTATGGCAATGAAAAATTGGATGGATTTAAATGGCGATGGCAAAATAGATGGTGCGGAAATGATGTTTGCAGGAGAAATGCTTTGCACCAGCAGGGAAGAACATGAAGCATTATTTGGAGATGCCGGAGACTTCGAGGATGACGCAAAGGATGATTTTGAGATTGATGCAATGGCAGCAGGACTTGATGTAGATGAATTAGAACTTATGGATCCTGATGACAGGGCAGAGGCATTGGAAGAAGCAGGGTTAGACCCGGATGATTATGATTTTGACTGAGTTTTTGCAAAGGAGGCTAGTGTGAAAAATAAATTTTTCGCACGTAACTTTGTGGCTACGCCCCAAAGTTTGCAGGCAGCGGAAAGGCAGGGCAATTAATATGAGAAAGAATTCATTTGGACAGGGACTGGCAATATTTTTTGTGATAATAGGTGTTCTGTTTGTAATAGGTTCAATAGGTAAAGCAAGTGAGCCTAAGTGCATTAAGGCAGGATGTGATAATAAGCAGGCAAGTGGAAGCAGCTATTGTTATCTGCATAAACCATATACTGGAAGCGGTAAATCACATAGCAGTTCTTCATATAGCAATAAATCATCCGGCAGTACTTCTAAGAGCAGTACCGGCAGTTCTGGTTCAAGCAGCAGTTACAATAGTAAATCAAATTCAACAAATAAGTCATCATATAGCAGCGGCACAAAGAAAAGTACAACGACAAAGAAGAGCACATATGATTCTTATGACGATGGATATGATGACATTTATATGGATGGTGATTATGACTATGACAGATATGACAGAGACAGCGATTATGCAGATGGTGTAGATGATGCAATGGATGAGTACGGAGAAGATTGGTAAAGCCGATAAGGTTGTGCGGAAAGGAGACCACTATGGAAGAACTTTATTTTACAATAGCAGGTTGCAGCCATTATTTTGGCAGTGATTTTATGGAAAAAGGAATGAAAGTAAAACTTGAGAAAGAGCCGGATAATGAGTACGACAAAGAAGCAATACAGGTAAAGATAAAAGGACTTGGAAAGATAGGATATGTGGCTAACAGTCCTTTTACTGTAAAGGGCGAGTCTATGAGTGCTGGCAGGCTGTATGATAAGATTGGAGATAAGGCGAAAGGAAAGGTAGTATTTGTAGTTGATGGTGGGGGTGTGTGCAGGATTACAGATGCCGGTATGGAAAGTAAGTTGGTGTTAGAAGAAGTAAATGAGACGGATTAAGTTACATAGAAATAGGTTGGTTAATTGACCAACCTACTTTCTATGTAATATGGATAAGACACTATATATTGAAATTTTAACAAAATAATCTTGTTGTGATATAACATAGTTGTAACAGATTACCCGAATAAGATATAATCTTAAGAGAAAATGAGATACGTTGTAAATAAGGAGAAACTATAAAATAAAGCGCAATTAACTATAGAGATCGACTATAAAGAGTAAAAATTTAACTGGATATTAATAAATTTTTGGTAAAATAGGTAACCATAATATGAGAAATAAAACAATTGATTATTATAACCAAAATGCGGAGACATTTGTTCATGGAACTGTTTCAGTAGATTTTAAAGAAGTACAAGATAAGTTCTTAAGATTGTTAGCAGGAAAGAGGGTACTCGATTTTGGCTGCGGTTCTGGAAGGGATACCAAATATTTCATTGAAAGGGGCTTGGATGTTGTAGCAATTGATGGGTCTGAAGAACTTTGCAAAAGTGCCAGTGCATATACGGGTATTCAAGTAAAGCATATGCTATTTCAGAATTTGGATGAAGTAGATTGTTACGATGGAATCTGGGCTTGTTCTTCCATTCTGCATTTGCCTAAAGACGAGTTGAAAATTGTCATAAAAAAAATGAGCAGAGCTCTAAAAGCAAAAGGGATCATATACACATCGTTTAAATATGGAAATTTTGAAGGCGAAAGAAATGGAAGATTTTTTACTGATTTCACATTAGAAATGTTTAAAGAATTTATTAAAGATGTAAAAGATATTGTGATTGAGGAATACTGGATTACTGGAGATGTAAGACCTGGAAGGGAGGAAGAAAAGTGGCTGAATCTAGTGCTTCGAAAGACAATTTCTTAGCTGAACACACAGATTTTTGTTTAAGGGAACAGATGAGGTACCCTAATGGAGGAATATCCAGATTTTATGATAACGGCATGGATATGGTCATTATTGACGAAGGTATTTGCGCTCATAATCCGGAGAAGCCAGTTTTTTCATATATGCTTATCACAGACAAGCAAAATAACTATATGCATCAATTTAAAAGAGTTTTTAGATTTTTGGGGTATACCAAAGCGGAAGTTGAAAAATATCTTTTAAAAGATGATATGACATTGCCGGTAGATTATATAATAAAAGTTGGTGACAGGGGAGAGCAATCAGATGCTTCTCCGTTAGAACTTCATTTTGAGCAAAGCTTTTCAAATGCATATGGAATAAATGCACTGAAATATTTATCACGAGAATATGGTATCTGTGATGAAAGTGGAAGAAATTATTTTCTTGACTATTTTATAAGAACACGAAATGAAAAATATGCAGTCGAAGAAAATGGCGTCACTTATCATCATCCGCAAATAATCGGAGAAGAAAAATATAAAAATCAGCTAAGAAAGCAAAACACTTGTGCTTTGTGGGGGATAAAGTTATTTCGATTTTCTACGGAGGATTGCGCATTTGAAAATCGTATTGAAGATGACATTAAACAGTATTTTGGAAAGGATACCTCTGAATTTGTAGATGATGGGTTGAAAATAGATAGAAAAGTTGAACTGTATGAGCACCAAACAGTTAGCCTGCAAGAAATACAGAAACGAAGAAAGGCAGGAATAAAGGTCTTTTTGGTTGTGTTACCTACTGCAGCTGGTAAATCGAAAATAGTTGAGGAAGATTTGCGGGGGTTTGCTGAGAATAAACAAGAATTTAAGGGGTTAATTTTGGTTCCAGGAGTAAACACTCTTGTGGATTGGGAGGATAGGATAAGAACATCCTTGCCAGAACTAAAAGATAAAATAGAAATAAAGACATATGCATATATGGCGAGACATTACACTGATGTTCAGCCAGATCATTATAATTATCTCGTAGTTGATGAAGCGCATCACGCAGTAGCTCCAGTATTAAAAAGAGTTATTCAATATTTTAATACTGACTTTACAATTGGACTTACAGCGACAGATCAAAGACCAGACAAGAAAAAGTTGGAGACGGTTTTTGGTACATATTCTACCTCATTGTCTTTAATGGAGGCAATGGAGAAGGGAGTGGTTGCAACGACAAATGTATATAGAATAGAGACCAATATTGATCTTTCGCGAGTTAGATTTAATGGGAAAGATTATGTTAATGCAGATCTTGAGAAAAGAATAAGAGTTACATCGAGAAATGAATTGATCGTCAGTGTCCTTAAAGAATATTTTACATCAGGAGAAGCCAGTTTGCGTCAGGGTGTCATATTTTGCGTGAATGTTAATCATGCGAATGAGATGGCTAAGCTACTTAATCATGCAGGAATTACGGCTGCAAGTTATACTAGGCAGACAAAGAATCCAATGATGGTGATGGAGGATTTTAAACAAAAGAAAATTCGATTTTTATGTGCTTGCAATATGATCTCCGAGGGATGGGATTATCCAGAACTTGGAATTTTAGTTATGGCCAGACCTACGTTGTCAAAAGTACTTTATCTGCAACAGATAGGAAGAGGATTACGAAAAACGGATGTAAAGAAAAATGTCATTGTAATTGACGTGGTTGATGAATATGGAGCGATGGTTAAGGCATGTAATATGCATTCGCTATTTGCTAATCCATATTATGTACCCTTTGGAGAGATTACAAAAACAGATTATGCACTAGGAGATATGGTAATTATTGATGGTATAGAAGAGAGAATTGAGCGCATTACAGAGATTGATATCAATTCCTTTGAGGATAAGTATGGAACGTATTTAAGCCAGGAGCAGGTTGCCCGGGAATATTTTGTTAGTACAGGAACTGTAATGAGTTGGATTAAAAAGGGGAAGATTACACCAAGTGAGGAATACAAATTTGGCAGTAAGTCATTGTACTTATTTAGTCCAGATGATGTAGAAAAATACCGAAAAGAACTCAATATAAGAGAACACAATGACAATACCATTAAACAGGATTTTTTCGATTTCTTAGCGGAGAGAGATTATTCACTTTCCTATAAAATGCCATTTATGCTGGCTTTTATAAAATATGTCGACTCTATCGGCGATGCTAAAATAGAAAATATCTTGGATGACTATATAGCATTTTATCAGAATAGATTAAGCAGAGGACTTCAAGTGGATAGAAGCACATGCCCATATGATGGCGAAATGCTTAATGATCGTAAGGCGATTTGTCGAAATATGCTTGCAAATCCATTTGAGAAGTTCGAGCGAAAAAGATTTTTGTATTATTCAAAGGATTTAAGTATTATTTCGATGAATCATGCTTTGTATAGCCAGATGGAAGCAAATGATTGGGATAGAATAAGAATACAGCTACAGGAGGATTTGCATAATTATTATTCTGAAATGGGCGGGATATGAGGCGTATTGAAGATGGCGAACCGTCTCTTGCAAATACAACGTGAAAAGTCAAGAATACTCTGTTCAAGGAAAAAGAAATAGATATGATCAGCCCGCATTTGAAAGAAGGTGACCACAACGAAACTGTTTAAGAAAAAAATTCCCGCACAGACTTATGATAAAGCCAGCCAAAAGCCGGTGATTAAGGCGAGCATCTGCAACGGCGAGCAGATTGCCGGTTTCAAGGATCTTCATACGGGAAAGATCGAGGAAGTGATGCTGATTAAGGGGCCGGCGGATCTGGAACGGTTTAAGAAAATGTATGGCATTGAGGATGAGATCGGAAAGGAGTATTGATATGGCGAAAAGGAATTGCGGGAACTAAACGAGGAGTATCGCGGCCGGGAGAACATGGAAGTGTCGGAAGATTACAGATAAAAAGTATGGACAGCCGGAACATGGAGTACCGGACATAAGACAGAGCGTGGCAGGGACAGCCGTGCATGGCAGAAAGTAAGGGAAGAACGCCGGCGGAACATGCAGAGAGGACAGGGATACGGGATGAACAGTATTTTTCACAGAATCAGCGTTAGAAAATATCAGAACAGGGACGTGGAGCAGGAGAAAATCGAGCTGATGCTAAAAGCGGCGATGGCGGCTCCGTCCGCGTGCAATCAGCAGCCGTGGGAATTTTATGTGGTGAAGGACAAGGCGGTGATCGAGCGGCTGTCAGAGGCTTCGCCTTATGCAAAATGTGCGAAGGACGCGCCGGTTGTGTTTGTGCCGTGCTTCCGGTCTAAGGGGATTGCGCCGGAATATTTTAATATCGATATGAGCGCGGCGGTGGAGAATCTGCTGCTGGAGGCGGACGAGCTTGGGCTTGGCGCGGTCTGGATGGGAATATCGCCGGATGAAGGCAGAATGAAAGCGGTGCGGGAAGTGCTGGATATTCCCGAGGATCTTCATGCGTTCGCACTGGTTCCCTGCGGGTACCCGGCAGAGGAGAGAGCGCAGGAAGACCGGTATGAGGAGAGCAGAGTGCACTATATTATGAAATAATATGCCAATATTCCGAGAAAAGAAGGTTGGCGAACAAAGATATCACATTATAAAAATGGGGCGGCAGGGAAACGTTTCTCTGCCGCCCCGTTTTCGTATATTTATGAAAAATAAGAGGAAAAACAAGCTCCCCGCTTGGCGACGCGTCAGCGGTGCAGCTCCTGACAGCGTTTCCGGTACTCGGACGGTGTAACATCCGCGACTTCCCGGAAGACCCGGTTAAAATGTGTCAGATTGGAAAACCCGGTTTCTCTGGCGACTTCGGTGACATTCCGGTCCGTTTCCATGAAGAGCCGCTTGGCGTTCATGATGCGGGTCTGCTTGATATACTCCACGATCGTGCGCTTGGTACTTTTCTTGAATTCCCGGCAGAGGTAATATTCGCTGACATAAAAACGCTCGGAGAGGTCTTTGAGTGTGATATCTTCTGCGTAATGGTTATGGATATACTGAATCACTTTGGTAACCCGGGTCTCGCGGAGGATGCCGGTGCTCTCCTGATTCATGCGCAGAAGCTGCACCATAATCAGGTTCAAAAGAGACTGCATACATTCGTCGTGGCAGTCCAGATGCGAATTCTGCTCCTCTTCCATGGCATAGATGATGCGCCGCAGCTGGTGAAGCTCCTGACTGTCAGGACGGTAAACCACCTGCGAGTGGAGAAGCTTATGAAGAAGATCCGCCGAGGTGATCGTCTCCGGGTAGAAATACAGCACCGCCCGCGAAAATGCCATATCCTGGTCACCGTAGGAACGGTGCATCGTCTGTGGAGGGAAGAGAATACAGTCCCCGGCCTGAAGCTTGAAGAGCTTGTCATCCATCAGATGATAGCGCTCCCCGCTGTCGAGAAAATACAGCTCAAAATAATCGTGATAGTGAGACTGTGACATATTGTCATTGACGCCGGTTACCTGGGCGATGGCGCAGGCTGCACCGGCTGCCATACTTGTCTGTGCAACATCAATCATAAGGCACCTCATAGAAAATAAAAAACTCTGTTTCTATAGAAATTATAAAGCAAAAACGCAACAAGTGCAAGATATGTAAAAAAAAGTGCAATTTTGAACAAAGTCTGTATAGTTATTGAACCTGAGGTTTTGTAAGATGATGATAGAAGGAAAACAGATCTGAATGAACCGGATATAGACAATAAGAAAAAGAGTTACAAAACCAAAGGAGGAAAACTCGTGAAAGTATGTTACAAAGCAGGTGCTGTCACAGCACAGAATCATTATTATTCGATTGCTGCAGACGCAGTGGAGATTCGTGTATGGTTCCTTACGGATGATATCATCCGTATCCGGGCGGGTTTTGACGGGGACTGGGATGAAGCATCCTACAGTCTGGTAACAACCGCGTGGGAATCCCGCACAGATGAACTGATGAAGGATTACCGGAAGCGGATTAACGTAGCGGAAGCTGCGCTGGTGGATGGTGAGACCAAGGCAGTGATTACCGGAAAGAAGCTCCGCCTTGAAGTGGAAAAAGATCCCTTCCGCATCTGTGTCTATGATGCAGAAGGAACCATGCTTCATGCGGATATTCCGGAGCTTGCGTACCGCGAGGATTCTAACAGGCGCCGCATTCATACCAGCCAGATTGAGGATGACGATTATTTTTACGGATTTGGTGAAAAAGGCGGCGAGATCAATAAAGCAGAGAAATATATGAACATGGCTCCCGGAGATGCGATGGGATACAATGCGAAGGAGACAGATTCCCTGTACAAGCATATTCCGTTCTACATCAAGCTGCAGCGCGGCACGAAAAAAGCCGTCGGATATTTCTACCACAGCACGGCAGAATGTGACTTCAATATGGGACGCGAGAAGCGGAATTACTGGCACCGTTATTCTTCCTTCCGTGCGGATGCAGGCGATGTGGACTTATTCCTGATCGCGGGACCGTCGATCGGGGAGGTCATTGAGCGCTACACCGATCTGACAGGAAAGTCCGTACTTCTTCCGAAGTCTGCATTCGGATACCTGGGATCATCGATGTACTATCCGGAACTGCCGGAAAACTGTGACGATGCAATTCTGGAATTCATTGGCACCACCAAGGAAGAGGGCATTCCGGTGGATGGTTTCCAGCTTTCCTCCGGATACTGTGCCGTCGAGACAGAGCAGGGCATCAAGAGATGTAGCTTTACCTGGAATTATAAAAGATTCAAGGATCCGGCGGACTGGTTCGCAAAGATGAAGCAGGCGGGCATCGTTGTCTCCCCGAATGTAAAGCCGGGAATGCTTCTCGTTCATCCGCTCCTGGAGGAGATGAAGGAAAAGAAGATGTTCGTCCTCGACAGCACAACGGATGAGCCGGGAATTGGTACCTGGTGGGGCGGAACCGGAATTTTCGTCGACTTTACCAAAGAAGAAAACCGCAGGAACTGGAAGGAGTATCTGAAGCAGGGGCTGATCCAGTATGGCTGCGAGTCAGTATGGAACGATAACTGCGAATACGATTCCATGGTAGACAAGGACGCCAGAGTATATTTTGAGGGAAAAGGCAGCACGATCGGTACGATGAAGCCGGTTATGAGCAACCTCATGTGTCAGCTGTCCAATGAAGCGGTGACGGAGTACAATCCATCGGTTCGCCCGTTTTCCGTGTGCCGGTCCGGACATGCCGGAATCCAGCGTTATGCACAGGTGTGGGCAGGTGATAACCTGACCTGCTGGGATACGTTAAAATACAATATCGCAACCATTCTGGGAATGGGACTCTCCGGAGTCGCAAACCACGGCTGCGATGTCGGAGGTTTCTACGGTGTTTCTCCGGAACCGGAACTTTTTGTCCGCTGGGTGCAGAACGGTATCTTTATGCCGAGATTTTCCATTCACTCCACCAACACTGACAATACGGTAACGGAACCGTGGATGTACACGGACAAGAAGCAGTATATCCGGGACGCAATCAAGTTCCGCTATCGCATGATCCCGTATCTGTATTCTCTGGAGAGCAGAGCGCATGAGACCGGTCTTCCGATTATGGAGCCGATGTTTATGGCATTTCAGAATGACCCGAAGACCTACAATGAAGGCGTAGATTTTATGTGGGGCGATTCACTCCTGGTTGCTAATGTTGTGGAAAAAGGGGCGGAGACCAGAAGCATTTACCTGCCGCAGACGGGGGATGAGAACGTCCGCTTCTATGATTTTTATACCAGAGAAGAGTATGCGCCGGGACAGACGATCGAGGTGCCGGTCGATATCAGTTCCATCCCGCTTTACATCAAGAGCGGTGCGATTATTCCGATGGCGGAGAATCAGATCTACAACCTGATGCATGAGACGGTAACCGGACTTCATATTCTTATGGCGCCGGACGTAGATTCTGAATTTACCGTATATGACGATGACGGAAAGACCAATGAGTACCAGAACGGGGCATATCTTAAGACCAATATTAAAGTGACGGCAGGAGTCAGAACCTGTGTAGATTTCACTTATGAGGGAAAATATGAGAATACCGTGGATACGATGTATCTGGATGTGGTACACAGGGAAAAAGCGCCGTTCTATGTTCAGATTGACGGTGTGGAAGTTCCGCATTTCCTTCACAGACGCAAATTTGAAGAGGCGCAGACCGGCTGGTATTACAGCCAGAGCTTAAAGTCGGTACAGGTGAAGTACCCGAATCCGAAGAAGGATCATCAGGTGATGATTTCCTTTGAGGTATTCGACATGATTGGAATGTAATTTAAATTAAAATAAAAAAGGAAAAGGAGAACAAAAGCAATGAAAAAGAACATCGCCCTCATTTTGGCGGCAGCGCTCGTTCTGCCGACCGTAATTGCGGCAGGCGGCTGTGGCGCAAACTCCGGAGTTTCCAACAGTGCAGAGGCAACGGCAGAGAATCCGATGGTATTGACTCTGGCACACGGTCTTTCCGAGACGCACACCGTCCATAATGCCATGACGCAGTTTGCGGATGAGGTAAAAGAGAAGACCGACGGACGCATCATTATCAACATTTTCCCGAACGGACAGCTTGGTTCTGAGACAGAGAACTTAGAGCAGCTGCAGGCAGGCGTAATCGCAATGACCAAGGTTTCCGCACCGGGTCTTGCCACCTACAACGAAGCCTACAATACGTTCGGCCTTCCGTACATTTTCAATGATACCGAAGACTTCTACGACATTATGGATTCGGAGGACATGCAGGATTTCTTCCTTTCTTCCGAGGAAGACGGATTTGTGACGATCACCTACTTCACATCCGGCGCCCGTTCCTTCTACACCAAAGACAAGGCAATCCGTGTGCCGGAAGATTTAAAGGGATTAAAAATCCGTGTACAGGATATGAAGTCACAGACGGATATGCTGACAGCGCTTGGCGGAACTCCGGTGGCAATGTCCTATGGTGATGTTTATACCGCTCTTTCCACCGGCATTATCGATGGTACCGAGAACAACGAGACGGCATTGACCACAGGTAAGCACGGCGAGGTCTGCAAGGTGTACTCTGTTGACCAGCACGCGATGATTCCTGACGTGATGGTCATGTCAGCAAAAGTATGGAACAATATTGCTCCGGAGGATCAGGAAATCATCCTGCAGTGTGCGCACGATGCGACCGAATGGCACAAGGAAGCATGGGATCAGGCTGTGGATGAAGCAATTACGGAAGCGGAAGATATGGGTGTGGAATTTGTCTACGATGTAGATAAGGAAGCTTTCCGTGAAGCGACGGCGGGAATGATCGATGAATACCGCGAAGAATATCCGGGAGTTGCGGATTTGCTGGATAGAATTGATGGAATCAGAGAAGAGGAGGAGTAAAAAATGGCTAAGACCTTAGGCACAATTAAGAAATATATGAACAAAGTTCTCGCGGCTTGCTGCGCAGTCCTTCTGACGTTCATGACCTTCCTGGTATTGTGGCAGGTATTCACCAGATACGTCCTCAACAGCCCGGCGGCATTTACCGAGGAACTGGTAAAGTACTCGCTGATCTGGACCGGCTTTATCGGCGCGGCCTATGCATTTTCCACCAGAGAGCATATGGCACTGACCCTGGTAAGAGATAAACTGACTGGAAGACCGCATCAGATTCTGGTTATCTTCATTGATGCGCTGATTCTACTCCTTGCAATCTTTGTAATCACGATTGGCGGTTATAAGCTGGCAGTGTCTGCAAGGGCGGAATTCTCCGCACTTCTGGGAGTTCCGAGAACGCTGGTATATTCCATCGCACCGATTTCCGGCATCTTTATCATCATCGCACAGATTATTAATCTCTACGAAGACATTACCGGAAACAAAGTAGAAGAATAAGGAGGGAAAAAATGAATATCGTACTAACAACTATCATTTTGTTTGTCGTTTTCGGCGTACTGCTGTTCATGGGTGTTCCGATTTCTGTAAGTATTATTGTATCTTCCATCGTAACTGCAATGTCTACCCTTTCCTGGGATCAGATTACGTTTATTACCATGCAGAAGATGAATTCCGGTATCGAAAGTTTTTCCCTGCTGGCGGTTCCGCTGTTCATCCTCGCCGGTAACATCATGAACAATGGCGGTATCGCAAAGAGACTTGTCAATTTTGCACAGCTTTTTGTAGGAAAACTTCCGGGAAACCTGGCACAGGCCAATATCCTTGGAAACATGCTCTTTGGAGCGCTCTCCGGTTCTTCCGTAGCGGCTGCATCTGCAATGGGCGGATGTATCAGTCCGATTGAAAAAGAGCAGGAGTATGATCCGGCTTACTCGGCGGCAGCCAACATTGCTTCCGCACCGACCGGACTTCTGATTCCTCCGACCTCTGCATTCATCGTTTACTCTACCGTAGCCGGCGGCGTATCCATTTCCACGCTGTTCATGGCTGGATATGTTCCGGGTATCCTCATGGGACTCGGCTGTATGGTGGTTGCGTTCATCTATGCGAAAAAATGGGCATCAAGGCGACCGGCCGTGACAAATCCATCAGTGTTGCAAAGACGATCTGGGATGCCATTCCGTCCCTGCTGCTGATCATTATCGTTATCGGCGGTATCGTATCCGGCATCTTTACTGCAACAGAAGGTGCAGGTATTGCAGTTCTTTACTGCCTCATCCTGTCCATCATCTACAAGAGTATCGATTTCAAGGGATTTATGGAGATTCTCCTGAACTCTGCCAAGACTTCCGGAATCATCCTGTTCCTGATTTCTGCTTCTTCCGCGATGTCATTCGTGATGGCTTATTCCGGAATCCCGGCAGCAATCAGCAGCGCGCTGCTCTCGGTATCCACAAACAAATATGTCATCTTCATTCTGATGAACGTTATTCTGCTGATCATCGGTATGTTCATGGACATCACACCGGCAATCTTGATTTTTACACCGATCTTCCTGCCGATTGCACAGAGCTTTGGCATGAGCGACATCCAGTTTGGTGTAATGTTAATTTTCAATATGTGCCTTGGAAATATCACACCGCCGGTAGGCTCCGTACTTTTTGTCGGATGCGGTATCGGACATGTATCGATTGAGGAAGTAACACCGAAGCTTATTCCATATTTCCTGGTACTGATTGTGATGCTTCTTCTGGTAACCTTTGTACCGGGACTCTCCCTCGGGGTTCCGAGTCTCATGGGATTAGTCTAAGGATAGACCTGTGGAATTGCCGCAATAAGCATAGAACTTCTTTGCTTTGATAAGTAATATTATCAAAAGACCACACCGTGGGATTTCAGATGGAAATGTGGATGGATATTCGGTTCAAAAAATGTGGCATTTCTAACCAGCCGAATGTTTGCGTCCTCGATGATCCGTGTCTTTCCAAGTTTGGAGCACTCCACGGACTGTGTCCGCAAATCATGAGACAATTTAAGAACTTTCGTGTGGCGCTTTTGCCGCTGCTGAATAAAACATAATCGCGCGAAGCCGATGTCTGAGTTGCCATCTGCC
>CEAG01038223.1_pt1 | contig 14579 bp, 9 predicted proteins | sample 554891 | NCBI WGS metagenome assembly CEAG01 (sample SAMEA3182116, study PRJEB8094) | gut metagenome | biome: human; feature: gut; material: Stool; isolation source: human stools | place: Canada | collected 2014-02-25
TTTGAAAAGATTTATCAGGTGGAAATGCCTGAGGAGTTGACGGACTTGTTTCAGGAAGCCTACCTGGCTGCTACACGTAAAGAGGAGGAAGAAGAATGAAGATATTAGCGATACGATTGAAAAATCTTACTTCGATAGAAGGAGCGGTAGAAGTTGATTTTGCAATGGAGCCGTTGAACTCGGCAGGAATATTTGCGATTTCAGGTGCTACGGGAGCTGGCAAATCTACTTTATTAGATGCATTGTGTCTGGCATTGTATGATAAAGCACCTCGTTTTGCAAATTCGGTAGAAAGTATAAATTTGGCGGATGTAGGAGATAATCAGATTAATCAGTCGGATGTAAGGAATCTGCTTCGTCGTGGTACGACCGACGGATATGCAGAGGTTGATTTCTTAGGAGTCGATGGTCATAGATACCGTTCTCGCTGGTCGGTGAGACGGACAAGAAATAAGGTGAGCGGTTCCTTGCAACCACAAACGATGGAAGTGAAAGAGCTGGATACAGGGAAAGAGTTTCAAGGAACCAAAAAGGAACTGCTGGCTCAACTGACAGAATTGGTGGGTTTGACGTATGAGCAGTTTACCCGGACTGTCTTATTGGCTCAAAATGATTTTTCTACATTCTTGAAATCGAAGGGAGCCGCAAAAGCCGAACTGCTTGAAAAATTGACGGGAACCGGTGTTTATTCCCGTATTTCTCAGGAAGTTTTTTTACGAAACAAGTTGGTACAGGAAGAAGTGACTACGATTCGAAATAGAATGAGTGTAATCGACCTCTTGCCGGAGGAAGAACTTCTTGCTTTACAGAAAGAGAAAGAATTGCTGATTGCGAAACGTGCAGTGGGGATTCAATTACTGGCGGAACAGAATGCCCGGTTGAACATTGTCCGTTCGTTAAAGATGCAGGAGGAACTTTGGAAAAAGAAGCAACAGGAAGAACAAGGCGAAGAGGCAAAGTTGAGACTCCTGCAGGAAACACTGGCTTCACAGGAAGAAGGGTTGGTACGTTTCAAAGCACAATGGGAAGCTATACAACCGGATTTGAAGAAAGCCCGTCAGTTGGATGTGCAGATACAGTCTCAACAGGAAGGCTATAATCAGTTGCGGCAGATATTGGAAACAGCTTGCGGGCAGGTGGCGGAGCAGGAAAAGAAGATGTGGATGGCAACGAAACAGTTGCAGGGGGCTTATCGTTCATTAAACCGTTTGTTGACGAATACGGAAACGGAGTCGTTGCCGATTGAACAAGTAGAGGATATTCTACAGCAGGAAGAAGATAAACTGAAAGCCGCCATAAAAGCCAATGAGGAACGACTGGTCCGGCTAAATGCTTTTGATTATGTATCATTAGACGAAGAACAGAAGAAACTACAAAAAGAACTGGTTCGTCAACAGAATGTCCGGCAGTTGACTGAGTCGCAGGAGAAAGTGAAAACAGAAATAGTAAGACTGGAGAAAGAAACGGTTGATTGTTCGATGCAGTTAACAGAACAGGAAGCGACACGAAAAACGATTCAGCGTCTTTATGAAAATGCCCGTATGGCAGTGGGAAAAGACGTGAAAGCATTGCGTCAACAGTTACAGGAAGGAGAAGCTTGTCCGGTTTGCGGCAGTACGTCACATCCTTATCACCGGGAACAGGAAGTAGTGGATATTCTTTTCCGAAATATAGAGCAGGAGTATAATGCGGTGGTGATTGCCTGTCAGCAAACAAATAATCAGCATATAGCCCTGCAACGTGATCTGGCGCATCAAAAAACTGTTGCCGGACAGATCAAAGAACAGTTATCCATATGGCAGAAAGAAGAAATTCATGCAGGAAACGAAGAACAGATACAGAACCGTTTGCAGGAATTGGCAAAACGTATTCAGGAGTATAGTAGTCTCTATACGGAGTGGCAACAAAATGATGAGACGATAAAGAAGATACGTGTCCATTGTGAGGCTTTGCGTGAAAATGTTTCCCAATGTCGTTTGACTATGCAGCAAGTTTCGTCCGCTAAAGAACAGTTGGCACTATTACAAAACGCTGCTTCTGCCGAACAGAAACGCTTTGAAGTAGTAGAGAAAGCATTGGATACACTTCGTCAGGAACGGTCGCAATTATTAAAAGGAAAGAGTGCGGATGAAGCGGAAGCCGCTGTAGCCAAAAGGGAAAAAGAGCTGACTCATGCTTTAGACGGGGCTCGGTTGGGAGTAGAAACTTTGCACAACCGTCTTTTAGGCTTACAAGGGGAAATGAAACAGATTGCCGCAACTGTCGGGGAATTGCAGGAGCAACAGAAAAAGATTGAATCTCCCGAACAACTTCCCGAAATAATAAAGCAACAGCAGGAAGACAATCTAAATACGGAACGTAGCCTTTCTGCTATCGAAGTCCGCCTGTTGCAACAGGCAAAAAATAAAGTAACAGCCGAACTGATAGCTAAAGAGCTGGCCGAAAAGCAATTGATTGCCGAACGTTGGGCTAAACTGAACAAGTTGATCGGTAGTGCCGACGGAGCAAAGTTCAAAGTTATAGCACAAAGCTATACATTGAATTTATTGTTACTTCATGCCAACAAGCATTTGTCTTATCTATCCAAACGCTATAAATTGCAGCAAGTACCCGGCACTTTGGCGCTTCAGGTGATTGATTGTGATATGTGTGATGAAATACGGACTGTATATTCTCTTTCCGGAGGAGAGTCGTTTCTGATATCTTTGGCATTGGCACTGGGACTGTCCTCGCTGTCGAGCAACAACCTGAAAGTAGAATCTCTTTTTATTGACGAGGGATTCGGCTCTTTGGATGCCGATAGCTTGCGGACAGCTATGGAAGCGTTGGAACAATTACAGATGCAAGGAAGGAAAATAGGAGTAATTTCTCATGTACAGGAAATGAGTGAACGGATCTCCGTCCAGGTGCAGGTGCATAAGAAAGTCAATGGAAAGAGCGTGCTTACCGTCGTAGGGTAAGCACAGTGATTTCCGGCCAGGCGCCGAAACGGAAAGGTAATCCCACGTAGCCGATTCCTACATTGACGTAAAGCCCGCGAGTACCTTCCAAATACATCCCTCCCCATTCCGGATAAATATAAACGGAAGGGGAATAATTGCCCAGTTGCAACTGCATGGCGTGGGTATGTCCTGCCAACATTAAATCTATATCCGATTCCGGAAGTACTTCCCGTCTCCAATGTGTCGGGTTATGGCTTAAAAGTAGCTTGAACATTCCTTCGATTCCTGCTTTCGCTTTTGGAAGGTCGCCATGTTGCGAAAAGGGAGGTTCTCCTTGGTTTTCTACTCCGATAAGGGCGATGCTGTCATTGCCTTGAATCAGAAATGTATGTTCGTTGTTTAATAACTTCCAGCCCATAGCTGCCTGCCTTTGTTTAAGTTCGATCAGATTATTGTCCTGATCTTGTTTGCTTTTCCAATGAAAATAAGGTCCGTAATCATGGTTTCCAAGTATGGAATAAACTCCATCTCCGGCTTTCAGGCCGGCTAGTATTTCCTGGAAATCATTCAGCTCGACAGCCCGGTGATTTACCAGATCTCCGGTGAAAACAATCAGGTCGGGTTGCTGGGCATTCACTAAATCCACTAACTTCCGAATAGCAGGAGTGTTTCCTTGCCAACTGCCGATATGAAGGTCGGATAACTGTACAATACGATAACCGTCGAAAGCCTGCGGGAGTCGGGGAGAGGTGTAAGTGACTTCTTTTACTTCAAACCGGGTTCGTCCGACAAAAGAGCCGTAGAGAATCATAACAATACTAAGTACGGCCAGTGTCAGTCCGGTGCATATAAACGGTGTGCGCGGCCAGCGAAGCCATTTATGAAAAGGGATTCCGAGTACGGTAAATAAGACCAGCAATAGTTTGGGAGCTGTAAACAGGAAAAAGATGATAGAGAACCACCCGATGTCCTGTGTATGGCGTTCCGCAAAAGCATTGTTGGCAAAGTAAAGCAAGTAAAGAAGCCCTGCGGTTAGCAAGAAACTGGGTACCCAGTAAAGAACGCGTAACCACCATTTTGCGGTGAGACGAACAATGAATCTCAAGTAAAGATAGAGGTCCGGAAGTACCAGAAAAAGTAGGAGGAATATAAATAAGCGTTGCAACATATGTGTCTTTAGTTATAATGGATATTTACATTAATTCGTTTAATTCACTTAAATTCTTTTTGATTTCGTGGATACGGTTCAGGAATTTCTTGCGATAAATCCATAGAATGAGTATAAGACCTCCTCCCCACAACAGGATGAAGAACAGAATCATACCTATTCCGTATTGCCATATCTGCCAGTAGACGAAAGAAAGAATGGCAAGTATCAGGAGGAAAGCGGTGGCAATCAGCCGTTCTCTGATTGTCCAGTGATGAATGCGGTTGACACGGGCAATCACTTCCACAAGAGGCATTTCGTCTATTTGAGTCCGTTGAAGAAATCGCGTGGTGGCGATATCCCAGCAAAGAGCGGGAATCCATGCCAGAAGGATAATGATGTAGATCGGGTTTAATCTGTTGTGCAGTATCACTTCCGTCAAAAATAAGATTAATATCGGCAGGGAAATCAGGATTAGCCTGATGTTCAGGCGGGCAATGGCATGGATACCTTTGTCGGCGTGTCCTATCAGCCTTTCAAGTTCGTCTTCTTTGATGAGTTCTTTGTCCTTTAAGTGCTCATCGAGGGCGTTCCATGATTTTTTCAGTTCTTCCAGTTCCATATATCTTATTCCTCCTTTTTCATTCTTTTAAGTTTGTCTTTGATACGGCTTAGTTTGGTAGCTATGTTAGTCACCGTCAAGCCGGTAATTTCCGCTATTTCCTCGTAGCTTTTATCTTCAAGGTATAGCAGGATGATTGACTTGTCGAGTTGTCCCAGTTGGTTAATCATCTGGTATAGTTGCTTCAGCATTTCATTGATAGGGTCATGTGCTTCTATTGTCCGGTCAATGTCTTTGGTGAGGCTGATAATTTCCGGTACATTCTTCTCTTTACGATAAAAACTGATACAAGTGTTCAGGGCGATACGGTAAATCCATGTCGATATTTTACATTCTTTCCTGAATTTAGGATAAGCTTTCCAGAGGTTCAGTACTACATCCTGATAGAGGTCGTTGAGCGGAGCGTTGGGATGAGTATACAGATAGCATACTTTGTAGATTACCCGCTCATATTCGCGTATAACCGACAAGAACTCTTGCTCAATAGGGTTGTTTGCCTCTGTTGTTGGTTCTCTCATGGATTTTAGGATTGCTTTTCTGGTTAGTTAGTCGTGAGAAAAGGAGAAAAATCACACGAAGATGCAAGCTATTGCAGGTTGGCAGCCAGGAATTTGCGCATTTCTTCAATACTTTTTCCCCGGCGGCGGGCATAGTCTTCGAGTTGGTCTTCTCCGATCTTTCCGACAGAAAAATATTCGGATACAGGATGTGCGAACATCAGGCCGCACACCGATGCATGAGGATACATCGCCCCGTTTTCAGTCAGTGAAATGCCGATCTGTTTCATGTCCAGCAGTTCGTCCAGCAGGAAGTTGACGGACTGATCCGGCAAAGAAGGATAACCGACGGCAGGACGGATGCCTTGATATTTCTCGACTAATAAGTCCGCCATGCCTAAATTTTCATCTTTCGCGTATCCCCACGCTTCTTTTCTCACATACTCGTGCATTTTTTCTGTGGCTGCTTCCGCAAGTCGGTCAGAAAGGGTTTGTACGAGCAAATGTTTGTAAGGATCCTGTTCGTATAGTCCTTCCATGTCTGCGTCAATGGAAGAAGCGAAAGCTCCCAACGTATCCGGAATGCCGGAAGAAAGCGGACGGATGAAGTCACTCAGGCAAAGGAAAGGACTTCCGTCCTTCTTAGGTGTTTGCTGACGGAGTAAGGGAAAGACCATGAACTGATTCTCTGCTTTTTCAATTACCAGATTATCCCCGTCGGAGTTTGCCTTACACAACTTGAAGATTGTTCTGACCTCATAGTCCCGGTCGAGTACATCCAGCATACGGTTTGCCTCCTTGAACAGTTGCATGGCTTCCGAAGCCTTGTTACGTTCCTCTACCGGAAAGGAGGCCAGCCACATGGCACGGCAGGCATCGCAACCATGAATATTGGCGATAGCTGCATAGCGAGGTTGGAATCCCCAGGCATGGAAAAAGTAAATCCAATTGATGTAGGGGGTAACGGTATGTATTTTATAAGATAGAACAGTGCTCATAAGTTTGCCGATGACGAATTATATTTATCTGAATCTTAATTCTTGTCCACGATAAGTTTCGTCTATTTTTCCGTTATCGTATAACAGATGACCGTTCACAAATGTTTTCTCCACTTTCCAGTTGAAGGTATGACCTTCCAGCGGACTCCATTGGCATTTGCTTACAATGCAATCCGTTGTTACTGTCCATTTGGAGTTGGGACGTACTAATACAAGGTCTGCCTGATAACCTTTATGGATAAATCCGCGATTATTTATTTCATACATTTGAGCAGGCGCATGAGACATCTTTTCTACTATTTTCTCGATAGAGAAGATACCTTTATCTACAAGTTCCAGCATACTGGCCAGAGAGAATTGGATCATTGGCATTCCGGACATCGCTTTCAAAGCGCCTCCCTCTTTTTCGCTTAGCAGATGCGGAGCATGATCGGTCGCAATGGCGTCGATCAGACCGCTGTTGACAGCTTCCTGCAAAGCCTTCCGGTCTTCGGCTGTTTTAATGGCAGGGTTACATTTGATGCGTGCGCCTAAAGTTTGATAATCATCTTCCGTGAAAAGTAAGTGAGAAACACAAGCTTCCGCCGTAATTCGCTTCGTTATCAAAGGAGCGTCGGAAAATAAATCCAGTTCTCTGGCTGTGGAAATATGCATGATGTGCAAGCGGGCATTTGCCTCACGTGCCAGTTGTACTGCCAGTTCGGAGGAACGGTAACAAGCTTCTTCCGAACGGATAACCGGATGAAGGGTCAAAGGCACATCGTCCCCGTATGCTTTTTTATATTTGTCTGTATTTTCTTTGATAATTCCCTGGTCCTCACAATGGGCGGCGATAAGTAAATCGGTTCCGCCGAATATATTGCGCAGGCTCGCCATGCGGTCTACCAGCATATTGCCTGTGCTTGATCCCATAAATAGTTTTACGCCACAAACACGGTGTTTGTCCAGTTGGGCAAACTGCGGGTAGTTATTGTTGGTTGCCCCGAAGTAACAGGAATAGTTGACGGCCGACTTCCCGGCCAATAAAGCAAGTTTCTCATCCAGAGCCTCTAACGTTGTCGTCTGCGGATTCGTATTCGGCATATCCATGATAGAGGTAACGCCTCCGGCGGCCGCAGCACGGCTTTCGGTAGTTATATCCGCTTTATGAGTCAGTCCCGGGTCACGAAAATGCACGTGTTCGTCAATTGCGCCCGGCAAAAGATAACATCCGGTTGCGTCTATGATTTCATCACAAGGTGTAGTTGTTTTTTCTTCTCCGGTCAGTATTTCGGCAATCTTCTCTCCTTCGATAACAACCGAACCCAGAACTTTTCTTCCTTCGTTGACTATAACGGCCTTTTGAATCAGTGTACGTTTCATTTCTTTTGGGGGAATTTGTGGAACCAACTATTTACTTTTAATTTAATCACTCCGAATACGGCCTCTCCGAAGATACTGCTGTTCATTTTCGAAGTACCCAACTCGCGATTGATGAAGATAACGGGAACTTCGATAATCTTGAAACCACATTTATAAGCGGTGAATTTCATTTCGATCTGGAAGGCATATCCCTTAAAACGAATGTGTTCTAGATCAATCGTTTCGAGTACCTGTCGGCGGTAACAAACAAATCCGGCAGTGGTATCGTGGATAGGAATACCTGTAATGAACTGCACGTATTTGGATGCGAAATAAGACATCAGTACTCTGCCCATAGGCCAATTGACTACATTCACTCCGCTGACGTAGCGGGAGCCGACAGCTACATCTCCTCCTGCTTCCGCACACGCCTGATACAGACGGGGCAAGTCATTCGGATTATGACTGAAATCAGCATCCATTTCAAAAATATATTCGTACGAATGTTCCAGTGCCCACTTGAATCCGGCGATATAGGCAGTGCCCAGCCCTAACTTTCCTTTGCGTTCAATCATAAAAAGACGTTCGGGAAATTCTTGTTGCAAAGTCTTGACGATGTTTGCCGTTCCGTCCGGCGAACCGTCCTCTATTACCAGAATATGGAATATCTTAGGAAGTCCGAAAACGGCACGGATGATATTTTCTATGTTCTCCCGTTCATTATAGGTAGGGATAATTACAATGCTATCCGATATTTGCATATAAATACTATAAATTTTAGAAACAAAAGTAGTTCTTTTCCTTTAGTTACGAACGGACTAAGGATAATTTAACGTGGAAGTATATGGTAAGTTTAGCTTTTTAGTACTAGTATTTAGATGTTTTTGCCCTTAAGGACTAAGTTCTTTTATGCAAGATTCTATTTGTCTGACAATAGTTGAGTTTGTGTTCAACAGCTGTCAAACGAATAAAGGATAGTATATTGAGAAGTAAACGAATGGGGAAATAGAATTAAATTCAAGCGGTACTGCCTTTAATTTCTAACGGTAATGTACAAGGTGCTCGCGTTATTTTTGTACTTTTGCGGGGAAATTTTTATAGGTATGACGATAACTGAGTTGCAACAACTATATGCTGCCCATCCTAACATGGCAGTGATGAAGCGTTTGTTGAAGGATACTTCTGTTCAAACTATTTTTTGTGGAGGATTATATGCGTCTGCTGCTTCGCTTTTTTCTTCTATATTGGTGCAGGAGGGAGGTTGTCCTTTTGTCTTTATTCTGGGCGATCTGGAGGAAGCGGGGTATTTTTATCACGACTTGACGCAAGTGTTGGGGACAGAAACTGTACTTTTCTTTCCTTCTTCGTTCCGCCGTTCCATTAAGTACGGGCAAAAAGATGCGGCAAATGAGATTCTTCGCACGGAAGTATTGAGCCGTTTGCAGAAAGGGGAGAAGGGCTTGTGCATCGTCACCTATCCGGATGCATTGGCGGAGAAAGTCGTATCCCGTAAAGAATTGAGCGATAAGACTCTGAAACTGAATGTCGGCGAGAAGGTAGACACGACCTTTATCACGGATGTGTTGCATAGTTATGGTTTCGAATATGTGGATTATGTATATGAGCCGGGGCAGTATGCCGTTCGTGGTAGCATCATCGACGTCTTTTCTTTTGCTTCGGAATATCCTTACCGCATTGACTTTTTTGGAGACGAAGTAGAGAGTATCCGTACCTTTGAGGTTGAATCCCAGCTATCTCGGGAGAAGAAAGAAGGAGTGTCTATCGTGCCCGATTTGGCTGTGACGGGAGATGTTACTACCTCGTTTTTGGATTTCATACCGAAAGAGACTACCTTGGCAATGCGTGACTTCCTTTGGTTGCGTGAACGGATTCAGGTCGTGCACGATGAGGCGTTGACGCCGCAGGCGATAGCCGTACAGGAAGTCGAAGAAAATGGCGGTATTACGTTGGAAGGCAAACTGATAGACGGCAGTGAATTTACCGTGCGTGCACTTGATTTCCGCCGGCTGGAGTTTGGTAACAAGCCGACCGGTACTCCGAATGCCAGCGTCACTTTTGATACTTCCGCACAGCCTATCTTTCATAAAAACTTCGACTTGGTAGCCGGCTCTTTCAAGGAGTATTTGGAAAAAGGATATACCCTTTATATTTGTAGTGACAGCATGAAGCAGACGGATCGTATCCGGGCAATCTTCGAAGACCGGGGGGATAAGATCAAATTTACTCCTGTAGAACGTACTGTGCATGAAGGTTTTGTTGATAACACATTGCGTCTCTGTTTCTTTACAGATCACCAGTTGTTCGACCGTTTCCATAAATATAATCTGAAAAGCGATAAGGCTCGTTCAGGTAAAGTGGCCCTGTCCTTGAAAGAACTGAATCAGTTTACTCCGGGTGATTATGTGGTGCATACGGACCACGGTATCGGACGTTTTTCCGGATTGGTGCGTATTCCGAATGGAGATACTACGCAAGAAGTTCTGAAACTGGTTTTTCAAAATGAGGATGTGGTGTTTGTCTCGATTCATTCTTTGCATAAGGTCTCTAAATATAAAGGTAAGGAGGGCGAAGCTCCCCGCCTTAATAAGTTGGGAACGGGGGCATGGGAGAAACTGAAAGAGCGTACAAAAAACAAAATCAAGGATATTGCCCGCGATTTGATTAAGTTGTATTCGCAACGTCGTCAGGAGAAAGGCTTTTCTTATAGTCCCGACAGTTTCTTGCAGCGTGAGTTGGAAGCGTCTTTTATTTATGAAGATACACCCGATCAGAGCAAAGCTACTGTCGATGTGAAGACCGATATGGAGAGTGACCGCTCAATGGACCGTCTCGTCTGTGGGGATGTAGGCTTTGGAAAAACGGAAGTGGCTATCCGGGCAGCTTTTAAGGCGGTGGCGGACAATAAGCAGGTTGCAGTTCTGGTGCCGACCACGGTGCTTGCTTATCAGCATTTCCAGACCTTCCGCGAACGTTTGAAGGGATTGCCTTGCCGGGTGGAATATCTGAGCCGTGCACGTACGGCCGCACAGGCAAAAGCGGTGCTGAAAGAATTGAAGGAAGGTGATGTCGGTATACTTATCGGTACTCATCGTATTTTGGGAAAAGATGTCCGGTTCAAGGATTTAGGATTACTGATTGTTGATGAGGAACAGAAATTCGGTGTTTCCGTCAAGGAGAAGTTACGTCAGTTGAAGGTGAATGTCGATACATTGACTATGACTGCCACGCCCATTCCCCGGACGCTGCAATTCTCATTAATGGGTGCGCGAGACCTGAGTGTGATCTCTACACCGCCGCCTAACCGTTATCCGATTCAGACCGAAGTGCATACCTTTAATGAAGAAGTGATAACGGACGCTATCAACTTTGAAATGAGTCGTAACGGACAGGTGTTTTTTGTCAACAACCGGATAGCAAACCTGCCCGAATTAAAAGCGATGATTGAACGTCATATCCCTGACTGTCGTGTGGCAATTGGACACGGGCAGATGGAACCTGCCGAACTGGAGAAAATCATTTTTGATTTTGTCAACTATGACTATGACGTACTCCTTGCAACTACTATTATTGAAAGTGGCATTGATATTCCGAATGCCAATACGATCATCATCAATCAGGCGCAGAATTTTGGTTTGAGTGACCTTCATCAGATGCGTGGCCGTGTAGGGCGCAGCAATAAGAAAGCGTTCTGTTATTTGTTGGCTCCTCCGTTGAGTAGCCTGACAGCAGAGGGACGCCGTCGGTTACAAGCAATTGAGAATTTTAGTGATTTGGGCAGTGGTATCCATATCGCCATGCAGGATTTGGATATTCGCGGTGCCGGTAACTTGCTTGGAGCCGAGCAAAGCGGATTTATCGCCGACCTGGGATATGAAACGTATCAAAAGATTCTTTCCGAAGCTGTTCACGAATTGAAGAATGATGAATTTGCAGATTTGTATGCGGATGAAATCAAAGGTGAAGGGCAGATTAGCGGTGAAGGTTTTGTGGATGAATGTCAGGTGGAAAGTGACCTTGAACTGTTATTGCCTGCTAATTACGTGACGGGCAGTAGCGAACGTATGTTGCTTTATCGTGAATTGGACGGTTTGATGCTGGATAAAGACGTAGAGGCATTCCGTTCCCGTCTGGAGGACCGTTTCGGACCTGTTCCGCCGGAAACGGAAGAATTGCTTCGTATTGTTCCTCTCCGCCGTCTGGCAGCACGCTTGGGAGCGGAGAAGATCTTCCTGAAAGGTGGTCGGATGACGTTGTTCTTTGTCTCCAACCCGGATAGTCCGTTCTATCAAAGTCAGGCTTTCGGTAAAGTGATAGATTATATGATGAAATATACCCGCCGTTGTGACCTGCGTGAACAGAACGGCAAGCGAAGTATGCTGATAAAAGATGTGACTAATGTGGAAACTGCGGTGAGTGTGTTGCAAGAAGTTGTGGCGTTGCCGGTGAAAGAATGATATATTGTTAATGAGGAACTCTTTTAATCGTTTTTGTTTATATGGAAAGAAGAATTATTTCTTCTTTCCATATAATTTATCTATCAGGTCCTGACGTCCGATACGTCTCAACTCATTGATAATGTTTTTCCGTTCTTCGGGCTTATACCAGAAGAAGAATTGTCGTTGGGCAAGTTTTTCCCGCTGTGTTTTAGCACTGAAGATAGGTTCCAGTGTGTACGGGTGAAATCCGGTATACCAAGCCTCAGTCGCTACTGTCATAGGAGTAGGGGTGAAGTCCTGTACCTGTTCCAAGTGGAAGTCCAAGCGTTTGGTGATAACGGCAAGCTCCGCCATATCTTCTTCTTTGCATCCGGGATGTGAAGATATAAAATAGGGAATGAGCTGCTGACGCAGGTTTTCTTCCCGGTTGATGCGGTCGAATATCTTCTTGAATGTTTCAAACTGTTCAAAAGAAGGCTTGCGCATGATGGACAATACACGGTCGCTTGTATGTTCCGGAGCTACCTTTAACCGCCCACTGACGTGACTGGCTATCAATTCACGGGTATATTCGGCCGTACTGCGATTGGTTGCCGTATCTTTGCTTTGATGTAGTAACAGGTCATAGCGTACTCCACTGCCGATAAAGGATTTCTTAATACCGGGCAGAGCGTCTACCGCATGATAAATATCCAATAGGGGACGGTGGTCTGAATTTAAGTTCGGACAAACTTTAGGATGTATGCATGAGGGGCGTTTGCACTTCTTGCAAATCGCCTCGTCTTTTCCTTTCATCTGATACATATTGGCAGAAGGACCGCCGAGATCGCTTAAATATCCTTTGAAATCAGGTAGTTGCATCACCTCTTTTACTTCTTTCAAGATAGATGCCTTACTACGGCTGACAATGAATTTCCCTTGGTGTGCCGAGATGGTGCAGAATGCGCAGCCACCGAAACAGCCCCGGTGAATATTGACGGAGAATTTAATCATATCATACGCAGGAATTCTCTTCCCTTTGTATTTGGGATGAGGCAGCCGGGTATAAGGCAAATCGAACGAATGGTCGAGTTCTTCCTGACTCATCGGAGGGTATGGAGGATTGACTACTACCACTTTGTTTCCTACCGCCTGTGTGATGCGTGAAGCTGCATATTTGTTGGATTCTTCTTCAATATGCCGGAAGTTGCTTGCCTGCTTCTTCTTGTCTGCCAGGCATTCTTCGTGAGAATAAAGTTGAATGTCTTCTTCGGCTGCCGTCCATTCTGCTGCACGGCAAAGATAGGCTGTTTGAGGAATTGTTCCGACGATCGTTTTAAATTCGTTGGTTGTCAACGTGGCTTGTTCTGTGGGGAGCAAGTTTTTCATTTTGCGGATTAATTCTACAATAGGTTTTTCGCCCATACCATAGATCAGCAAGTCTGCGCCACTGTCACATAAAATGCTTTTTTGTACTTTGTCCTGCCAATAATCGTAATGGCTCAAGCGTCTCATACTTGCTTCGATACCTCCTAATATTACGGGGGCATCGGGATATAGCTTTTTCAGAATTTGGCTATAAACGATAGAAGGATATTCCGGGCGCATATCCGAGCGGGCGTCCGGTGTATAAGCGTCTTCGCTGCGCAAGCGTTTGTTGGCAGTATATTTATTGACCATTGAATCCATGCTTCCGGCGGAAATGCCGAAAAATAAACGGGGGCGTCCCAATTTCTTGAAGTCACGCAGGTCATCGCGCCAGTTTGGTTGGGGAACGATAGCAATTTTTAATCCTTCTGCTTCGAGGATACGTCCGATAACAGCCGCTCCGAAGGAAGGGTGGTCTACGTATGCATCACCGCTGAAAAGAATGACGTCCAATTCATTCCAGCCGCGAAGTTCTACTTCTTTTTTTGTTGTAGGTAACCAGTCAGTCAGTCGAAAATCTTTCATGCCGCAAAGATACGGATAAACTTATAAAGTTATAAGATGATAGGGCTATAAAGTTCAGCCACGCCTCTTATCACCTTATAACTTTATGCTTTATCGCTTTGTAGTTATTTCTTTGCGATTGTAAATTGCACAGTCAACTGTTCGCCGTCATAGATCTCACGAAAGCCGATGCTTTGCTCTGACAGATATTCTTTTAAATCCTGAAATGCGTCGGCATGGTTCATGATGATTTCTAGCGTTTCGCCGGGAACAGCGTTACACATGGCTTTGATTGCGGGAATTAACGGACTGTATGCCGTTGTTCCCCGGGTATCCACCGTAATCATTCTTCCTCCTCTTCTTCTGCTTCCGGACTGGAGAGCCAGGTCAGATAGAGCTTGATAAGCTGTTGCAGGCCGAACGCTTTCATATTATTGTGATAAATCACATCAATACAAAGATCCAGCAAATCTTTACTGTCTTCTTCCTGACTGGCGATAAGAGAGCGGACATTCAATTTCAGTTTGTCCAGCACCGGTTCGTCTACAATACCTGTACTGTCAATCAGGTGACGGAACAGAGAATATTTTTCAATTGTTCTTAGATTTTCAGTAGATACCTCTATGCTGCGTGTACCGCTGGGATTTGCTTGTATAGTATACAT
>CEAG01045855.1_pt1 | contig 14369 bp, 5 predicted proteins | sample 554891 | NCBI WGS metagenome assembly CEAG01 (sample SAMEA3182116, study PRJEB8094) | gut metagenome | biome: human; feature: gut; material: Stool; isolation source: human stools | place: Canada | collected 2014-02-25
GAAAAAGAAAAGTTTTTTTCTGCAGACGTTCCGCTTTTTGCGGGCTTTCCGTTTTTTGCAGACGTTACGGCTTCTGCCGGCTTTCGGGTACGGAATACCGGCTGCCGCGGCTTTGGTTCTGGCAGTGCTGATGTTTGCGGGGTGCGACGGTGCCGAAAAGGCAATTTTCAGCATGGAAGATGATGACATCACGCTGATTTCTTATGACTACGAGTGGAAAACCGCTGTGGCTGAAGACACGGTGTTTATGACCTGCGCACAGCAATTAGTTTACAGTTCCGGCGGTACAAGGCATACGCTGACGCCGCAGGCACGGCTTAAACTCTGGCCGGCGAAAGACACCATCCTGTTTAACAAGACAGACAGTCCGGTGCCAGCTTTGGAGAACGAAACAGGCGATTCTTCCGTTTCCGGCACGCTTCCGCAGCGCCACCACATCGAAAGGCTGTTTTCTTTTAAAGACGGCCAGACGATTTCGGCAGAGATTGAATACGAAAGCTATGCTCTTGCCTCCGGTTCGGATTTTTCCGGCACAGGCAAAACCGCCCTGCCCTATATGAAAATCGACGCGCCCGTTTTTCTCAGCTCCCGAGCGGAGGAAATTCCGGGTTCGGACGGATGTTTCAGGGCCGAGGCGGATTTTAACGCCGTCTGGAGCGTTTACGGACAGGAGGACACAGGCACGGAAAAGCTGACCGCCGCTTATGTCAAAAAAAGCACTGATGCGGCAGATGAACTCCTTCGCACCGAATACGGCAAAGGATGGGAATGGAACAGCGCTTCTTCCTTTACGCTCTATGTTGAAAAGACCGAAACATGGAGCCTGTCGGGTACAAAACGCCAAAAATTCCAATCGCCGGCACTTTCTTTTGCATTTGAGGGCAAAGAAGACAGAACGCTGGAGGTTGCAAACTTTGACTTTAAGGCTTCTGCCGAGATGCAGACAAGCCGAAAGGATGACATCAGCGGCAACGGCTGGACTCTCAAAAAAGGAACGGTTACGCAGACGATAAGTTTCAGTAACGGTTCTGACGCTTTCAGCGATGTTTTCAGTTATCCCGCCTATGAGGCAGGGTACGCCCTCGACGGGCAGACTTTCGGGTTTGACCTGACTGCGGTTTTCAATGAAACGCACAGCCTAATCCCGAACGGCGAAAATTCTGCCAAAAACACCACGGAGGCGACAGTTTCCCTGCTTGGAAAGAGTTTCGGCGCTTCCGTCGTTACTCTGCTGGTCAAAAAAGGCGGCTCGCCCGATCCGAACCCTGATCCTGACCCAGAGCCGGATCCCAACCCCGACCCGGTTCCCGGACACGGCAAAATTTTTAACTTTGCGGTTACCGCCGTGCTTGACGTCGACGGATTAAGCCACAAAGGCAACATCACCAAAAAAGCCGTTGTCATCCGTTTTGAAGAAGGGTACAGTTTCGGCGTCTGCGCTTATGAAGAACCCTTTCCTCAGGAAATGACCTATGTGCAGAGCGGCTATACCGGCTTTAATTCCGCAGCACAGCAACGTGCCGGAGCCGCATTCAGGCTTGCCCGCGCAGTTGACGCCGCTGACGGCGGAATTGAATGGTATGCGGAAGACAACTCGCTGATTGCCGGCGTCGACGTCCTTACCTGCAAAATCCTGGGCTGGAAGAATATTGTCAACAAGCGTTATTCCTCTATGGTCAACGGCTACAAAGGCAGCTATTCCCAAGACCGCTACACCCTGACGCTTACGGCTCCCGACGGAACGGTCAGGACGTATAAGTCAGGCAGCAAGTAGCTTTTTTTAATCCCCGGACACTGCATTGCAACATGCGTGCTCCGGGGATTTTTTTTGCCTGCATATCGCTTTTTAACCGGCTTTCAAAAAAATTGCCAAAATGCGCACAAATAATGTTGATTTTTTGTTTATAACATGGTATAAAGGTCTTATACTTTGATTTAAAAAACTGAATTGAGGTTTTGGATGCCAAGCTTTAGCAGAGGAAACGACGGATTGGACAAAGAATATTTTGAAGAGCTGCAGGAAAAATGCCGCTTTCTCGGAATTTCGCTCAAGGAAAAGGATTTCAGGAAAAATCCCGACAAATATATTGAGGCCGCCCGCAACTACGACGAACGGGTCAAAGACTATCTGCATGAGCGCCAAGACCGCCTGAAAAGCCTGCAGGAACAGTTTGCCAGAGAAGACAATATTCCCGCCTTTATGGCGCTCGGCAAAGCCCGCATGGTTTTGACCGGAGAAGTTCACCGGCAGATGCTTGCGGAAAAAATGGCCGAAACAGCCTTTGCCAAAATCGAGGAAGAATACAATTTCAGCGTCAAAGACCTGCACAATAAACGCAACCGGGACAAGTTTGAGCGGTTGGCCTATGCGTTTGCGATTTCTCCCCAAGACCTTGCGAACCAGCTTCAGGACGCCGGCAACATCGGCGAAGCTTTGAAAAATTCAGACTACCAAAAAGAGTTTCTGCAGCTTGCCTTTGACAATGATGCCGTTAAAACAGCAGCGGAGGCAATGGCAGCCTTTTCTCCTCTCCACCCAAGCAATGGAACGCTAATGCTTCAGGCTGCGCGCGACGAGTCCGGCAGAATACGCTTTGCCGAATTACAGGCAGTTGCAGCCGAAAATACGGCAGCAGCGACAACCCGAAATGCCGCCAGTACTGACAAGACGATTGCTGCCGACAGGACGTCCGTTTCCGGCAGAACGCCTGTTTCCGACAGAACTCCCGTTTCTGACAGAACGGCGGCAGTGCAGCCGGAGAATGCTGCTGCGGCAGGAGAAAAAAAGGCAGCCAAACTGCTTGCCGAATTTGCCCGCTACAAAGACAACCAAAACGGCCGTTCCCTTTTAGAGCAAAATGCCAAAGCGCTCAATAAAAAAGCTAATTTCGTTTATCTGGAACGGACGCTTGACACATTCGGCCTGCACGGACAGGCGGCAAAAGATTTTCGCATGGCTTTGTCCCGCCACAAAGGCAGCCTGAAAGATTTCTTGGAACATTATGAGCAGACATCGGTTTCTTCCCGGCAAAGCCAAACGACAAACTCCGCCAGCCGAAACGGCGAAAGGCAAAGTGACGCCTATGCGCCGCAACCGGCGGACAAGCAGCGCGTACAAGAGTCAAAACAGCAGAAACAGGCCCGTCGGGAAGCCGAGAAACAACGCAAGGAAAGCGAGAAAAAGCGCAAAGAGGCCGAAAAGCAGCACCGCAAAGAACTGAAACAACAGCAGAAGGAATTGGCCAGACAACGGCGGGACGCCGAGAAACAACGCAAGGAAGACGAGAAAAAGCGCAAAGAGGCCGAAAAGCAGCACCGCAAGGAACTGAAACAACAGCAGAAGGCTCTGCGAAAGGCGCGGTTCCGCTCATGGCTGGGACGCTTAAAATCCCGGGCAGGAAGAACAAAGCAGGCGATTATCGAAACCATTGCCGCCGTTTACCACAGTGCATCCGCTCCCGTCAAAATGACGGCAGAAAAAGCGCGGAAGCTTTTTGCGCCAAAACAGACGGTAAAGATGCAGCCGGTCAAGACGGCAGAAGGGTTAGAGCTCGGCACACAGCAAAAAATCAGGACAATTACGCTGAATGTCGAAAATTATAAAACACAAAAACGCCAGGAAAAGAAAGCTAAAATTATTGAATTTAAGCAGAAAGTCCGTGAAAAAAGCAAAAAGACCCTGAAGTATGCAGCTATCAGCATTCCGCTGGCCGGAATGGGCTATCTCGGCTTCAAAGGCATGCAAAATGCCGGCCCTGCTTTTGATTTCAGCAAAATTTCCATGACTACCGACACGTTTACCCTGCCGCAGGAAGTTCTGAACAAGGCGGCGACCTATTATGCCAGCGTCAACGAAGCCTTCGGCCTTCAGGCACAGGATTTTTCCATAGCCGAGCCGGACCTGAGCTGGAGCGCGTTTATGAACCCGCCGGAGCAGCCTATTAACGAAGCTGACTATGTAGTCCCCGTACCGCTCATTCAAAACGACAAACTGCACAACGTCCCGAATATTGACTTTTTCAACCTCTGTTTCAGCAAAAGCAACGAAACATACGGAAGCGGCGGAAAATACGGCGTCAGCAGAGAACTGTATGCCAAGTTTATGCGCAACCAAAAAGCCACGGCCAATTTTTACCACGTCGGCAGCTACGGCAGCCTTTCGTTTGACGAAGCGCGCATCATCGCCAAAACCGAGATATTCGACAAATATGGCATTGCCTATATCCAAAACCGCAGTATGGGCGCCTATCTGTATTATGCCCTGATGAAAAACCAGGACAAAGGCGGTTCCGTTGCCGCAATCGCCTCCACGATAACCGATTTTTATGATTTAAACGGGAAAACGCTGCCAGACAGCCAGAGACAGGCTCTGGAAAACCTAAGCCTCGGCCGGGACGTCAATACCGATGACTGGCACGAAATGATTGCGGCAATTAACGCAACGGCATCTGACCAGACGCAGGAAAACAACCTGTATGCTGCCATCCAGCAAAGCCAGTTCAATATGCCGGTTCCTTATGACGCAGCAAATGCCGAAGAAATTGCCCGACAGGCGGTTATCAACTCGAGTTTCGCTTATGAGCCGACGCTTGATTTAGACGGACAGACCGGCATTCCTATGCTGGACAATGAAGATTTCAATCTGTTTGCGGATAACCCTTTTCTGACGGAAATATCCCATGAAACCACCAATGCCGACAACGAAAAAGAAATCATGGAAGCCCAAAAACAAAAGGATATGGAAACGTTTTGCAAAATTTATGCGCAATGCAGTTACAACAATGTTATCAGGCTTTCTTACGGAGAAAAGCGCCAAGCTTTTGACGCTGCAAACAAAGCCCTTGCCCGGCAGGGAATTTACGGTAAAATCGACCGCGGGCTTTACTGCGCGGGAATGAGTATGGCCAGCTTCTGCCAGGCATACGAAATCTTCAAAAAGGAAAATCCCGAAAGCTTTGTCGGCGAAGCCGTCGGCAGCATTATTGAAAAATGCAAAATCAGCGCTCACAGTACAACCGGTATGCGGGATATATACAAAAAATACTCCAACCGCATTATCTATTCGGAAAATCTGGAACGCGACATCAAGGACCATATGCGTAACCATCCCAATTCTATCCTGCAAAGCGGTTTCAGAAGAAACGCCGCGGGCAACCAGCATTATAACGGCTTTTTCCCGTCGATGAATACGGCATCGCAGGACGCCTATACCTATTGCGCTTTCAATAACAATCACTGGGGCAACGAGAATACGTTTTCCAACGTTTTGCGCGACAGGCGCCGTGCCCGGTTCGGCAAAGGCGGATGGTATGTTGACGTTACGGCCTGGATTGACGACGAAGCCGATACCAGAATCAGGCGCGAACTGGAAAAACGCGCCGAACTGCGGCAGAAACTTGAGCCGGTTTCCATCCCCACTATTACGCAACATTATTTCAATAATATTTCGACGCTCTTAAACAAAAAGCTATCGGGCAGAAATTAATTTTGTAAAATGCAGTACGACAAAAGACTGCAAATAAAGGTGGTAAAAAAAAGCGGCAGCCACAAATAAAGAAAGCGGATAAAGGCGGCGGCCACAAATAAAGAAAGCGAATAAAAGCAGCAGCCGCAAATAAAGGCGACGAAAAAAAGCGGCGGTATATTACCAGCGGCCGTGCTGCCGTCTTTTCAACAATTGATTTTTTATGCGGGAAAACAGGTTCCCTGTCTGTTCCTGTTTTTGCTCTGTGCCCGGTTCGGGATTCGGGGAACAAACACCGGCTCCGGCATTATGCCCTCTCCGGGAAACTGCTGAATTGGAGGCAATGGCTGAAGATGAAGCCGAAACGGCAGCGGCATCAGCGAAAGGAGCAACGGTATGCTGAAGCTGTGCGGCACGAATTTTGGCTAAAATTCCGGCAGCTTTCTGCGGTTTGGCAAAACTCAAATCCTGCAAAGGACTGTTCTCGCTGACACGGTGGTTTATCAATACGGCTGCAACATAGTGGCTGTTATACCCTTCTTTTGCATATTGGTATTTTTCGTCAGCGCAAAAAGCGGCAAGCCGCTCATAAATATCATCGGCGCCTTTGTACGCCAATTGCCGGGCGATTTCGAAATTGCGCACCAGCCCATGAACCGTTTCCAACATCAATTCTTTTATTTTCTTTGAATGGTCGAGGGTTCCTTCTTCTTCAAACAGCCGACGGGCTATTTCAAAATTAGCATCGGCAGCGATAAGCAGCCGGCGGGTTGAAATTTCCGAATTTTCTCCCTTGCGGAAAAAATCATGAGCGGCAATATTGTTTAATGCCAACTCGGGAAAATCATCAATCGTCTGCTCTTCATCGGCATGGACGCGAAAGCCTTTCAGAAAATCATACATTTTCCGAGACGACTTTATCTGAGAAAGATATTCTGCCGGCGGTTTTTGCAGCTGATAGACGTTCAACCCCGATTTTTCATCAACTATTTTATCCAGAACGTTCCGGGAGGCGGCGTAATCGAAAGTTAATGCCAGCAGGTCGCTTTGCCGTAACAGCCAATAGTTTACGGCGATATCCGCGACAAAATCCGCATCTTTCTCCCTTCGGCCGCACTGAGCTTCAAGCAAAAGCCCAAGACACTTGGATACACTGGGAATTTCGGCATCTGTTTCCGTGCGGGGAATTACGCCGGTTTCCGCATCGCGGCTGTAGATATGCAGCAGGCGGGAAAAAACGGCGGAAAATTCTTTGGCTATGCCTTCGTCCTGCATTCCCGAACGGCAAACTCCGCCGGTTGCCAGAGATACCGATAATCCTGACACAGCCTTATAACACAAATCCGGATACTGCAGCCAACGCACCGGCTTATTCCCCTGCTCCAACAACCCAACCAGGTGCAAAACCCGAAGGCGCTGTTCCGAGGCAAATCCTTCGGAACAGCGGATATGCCCAATTCCTGCCAAAACGGACAAAGGATAATCCTGCATCTCACAATCCGGCTGTTGCATCAGGCGGTTATACATTTCCGAAGCCGGATAGTCTCCAAGCTCGCCCATATTCAGAAACCCCATAGCGCAGAAGTTCCAGGCATCGCTGCAGTTTTCATCATATTGCAGTTTACCCTGCCGGACGAGAATCTGCTGCGCCCGGAATGTCAGGTCCGGATTGCCTTCGGTTCTGGCTGCTACTTCCGTTTTTACATCATGACAGCCGTCTTCTACCAACTTGGTCAAAAAAACGGTTTCTTCCAGTTTTTTCCGCGTCAAAACGGGTAAAGGCGGAAGCCTGCGCGCCAGTTTTTCCACTTCCGCCATTTGCTCCGGAGAAAGATTTTCCGACATCATCAGCAGCGCGGCCAATTCGCTTTCCGCTTCCGTTCCCTGAACCATAGCGGCGGCTTTGAAAACAGAAGCAGGCGTATTTTGAGGAGAGGCCGTCATATTTTGAGGAGAGGCCGTCATATTTTGAGAAGATGCCGAAGCAGGAAATATCGAAACCGCAGCGGATGCGTTTTGGTCTTGCGGCGATGCCGGAGCGGAAAGCACAGGAGCTGCCGCAGCCAGAGAGGCTGAAATACCGTTCAGGGAGATGCGCGCCACCACCTCCATATTTCGGGCATGATGGCGGGAGCGAAACCATAATGCGCCAAGTACCGGCACATATGCCGATGTTTCTTCAGGATAATCGGCAAGGTGCATTTCTATCCGCTGCAACAATTTTGCAGCAACGCCCGGATTGCCGGACGACGCCAATATGCCGCGGCAAAAATCCGGCGTCAACGGACGCTTTTCGTTGCGATGTTTCATCACTTCTGCCGCCGTCAGCAGCGGGCTTTTTTCTGCGGTAACCAATATCGGATGCAACATTGGGCTTCCTTTCCTTTTTCAATTGTCTTCCCTCTCCTGCCCTGATAACGTGCGACAAGGCCGGCGTTTGTTTCATATAAGCCTGGGACGGGACGACACAGCACCGGAGCTTCTGCGGGAGCTGAGACTGCGAGGTCAGCGCGTAAACGGCTTTTTCAGCAGCAGACGGTTATATCCGCAGCCGGGGCGCGTCAGTTTGGCCAATTCAGGCGGCTGGCGCTTATATCCCAGTTCCGCAACAGCCAGACGGAAGAGTTCCAGCGGTTTGCGCGGATCCTGCTCCAGCCGTCCGCTTTTGCCGAAACGCACATTATAAATCGACTTGTAAACGTCTTCCGGGGGTTCCGCTTTGCGGGCGTAAGCTTCGCAATAAACGTTCAACAGCGCTTTAAGCCCGTTATCGCGCAAATCTGTCCGCGGCTTGTTTACAAAAGGCTCGCGATTGGCGAGGGCAATCAGGCGAAAGTTGGACAATGCGCCGCGGTTGACGGCGGCAGCAAGCTCGCTGACAGTCGCGTTCCCTTCCTTTTGTGCAATCAGATAGTCTTCATAGAGGCGGGCTCCGGAGGTTTCCGGATAACGCAGCCACTGCGTTACGGTATTGCGGCAGACCCGAAAAGCAAAACATTCATGCAGCAGCCAGGCGGCTTCGTCAACGCTTCCGGTACGGGAAGCAAGCTCCGGCAGGCTGACATTCAGCAGTTCCGGCGTTCCCTGATATTTTTCCTCCTGCAGGCATGCCCTCACGTTAACCCTCTGTTCCAAAAGCCGGGGGAGAAAAGCCTCGACAAAATGAAACCGGCACATCAGAGGCAAGAACCCGGCATAAATTTCTTTTCCCTGGCGCGCTAAAGCGGGAAATTCCCTGTCTGCCGGACGGACACCGACTGCATCAAGCAGCAGCGGGAACAACGCCTTTTCGCCATGCAGCATTTCGGGCGGCATTTCCCGCACATTGCGGAGCGCGTACAAAATGCGCTTCTGGCAGCCGGCACAGGCATCTTTTTGCGCCGGAGAAGACAATTCCGCCGCCGCCATGCCGAGCCAGGCTACAACATCAAATATGTCGCCGGGATTGGATTGCAGCAGCCCCGCAGCACAAGGTGCAAGCAAATCGCCCATTTCCCCCATCAGAAAGATATCGGCAGCAGACGGTGCGTCATCATAAAGGCCGGGACGGATACCGGGGCCGGGGTTGAAGGGTGTGTCGGATTGGATACCGGAGCCGGAAAGTGTATCGGCACGGATACCGAGGCCGGGATTGGAGGGTGTGTCGGATTGGATACCGGAGCCGGGGTTGGAGGGGGTGTCGGATTGGATACCGGGGCCGGAAAGTGTATCGGGACGGATACTGCCGCTCCGGCAAAAGCCGCGCAGCATTCGCACCATATCGGGAGCCAGCCTTTCAGGATATGCCGAGTAAATGCCGGCATCAAGATTAAAACGGGGATTTTCGGGGTTATATACCGTCCCGGCATCGCCGCGGACGCCGTTTTTAACGCGTTTCAACAGTTTCTGCGCAATGCATGCCGAATTTGCAGTGTGCTTTTTCAATGCCGCAAAGCGACAGGCAAAAGCGTATTCTTCGGCAGTATAATTGTCATACGGGAAAAATTCATTGACAAGGTTGGCTGCTTTTTCGATAATTTTCGGCGTGGCGACCGTCCGGGAAACCATCGCTTCAACATAAGGCAGGTATGCGTCTATCTCCTGCGGCGCGGCAGATAAACGGTTCTCTATCATATCCAGCAGTTTTCCGGCAACGCTCTGGTTAGCGGACGACGTCAGAATCTCGCGGCAGAAATCCGGCGTCAACGGAACGCCGGACTTGCGGCGCTCCTGCAGCATGACGCTGCAGTGCAGAGGGCTTTGCGGATTGGTTATTTCCAGTTTCATCGCCACCCCCGTTTTTCTTATTCCCTGATTTCAAACGCGCAGAAAATATCTTTTGCCAGCGACGTTCGGGACAAGACGTTTTTCATCCCTTTGGACGTAACGGCAGCAAAACGGCCGATAAAAACGTTTGCCACTTCCGGCGCATTGACAGCATCTTCCAGCTCGGCAAGCGTCGTTACCTCACGGCTGCCCGCAAGATTTTTGACGACGGCCTCTTCCCCCTCGGCATGAAGCGGATATATCCGGCAGCCGCCGAATTCCTTATACGGGCGGGCCAATACAGCCTGCAGCACGACGGTTTCTATCTGCCCTTTGTCATAACGCTTTTCCATAATGCTTATCTCCCATTCAGTTTTTTGTTCAATGCCGCTTTTACCGGCAGGCCTTTTTCGTATTCGACGTTCGTCAACTGCAAAGCATCAATGTTCTGCTTTTCGTTTTCGCCCATATTTTGCAGAAAATAGCAAAATTCCACGGCATTTTCATCCCCGCTGCTGCCCATTCCCATTTCTGTGTCAATGCGCAGCATCAGCGACGATACGACATGCGCATTGGTAACCCCTTCGTGCATCATCGTCTGTTTGCTCAGGTAATTGCCGATAATTTCATATTCGCCGGTCTTGTTGACCTCGTTCAGGTTGACGTAAAAGACGCCGCTTTTGCTCAATTTGGCCTTATCGTCGTCGCTGACGTCAAAGTCGGCCAGAATCAACGTATTCTGATTGGCTTTGTTATAGACTATTCCGGCGACTCCGGTCTTTTGGTTCTCGCGGTCATTGACAAAGACAACGGTGGTGAAAAAGGCGTCGTTTTTGTCAGAGGCAATTTCGCAGCTTATTTTTCCGTTGTTTACGCAGTCCTCGCCGTATTGCGCCAGCTCTTCCAGATACGCATCAACATCCAGATGCGGCGCCTCTTTGGCATATTTTTTGATATTGTGGCTGCGCATACTCTTGATGATAAAGCTGTCGGCAAACTGGTTGGCATTAATCAGGCTCTCGCGGTCAATCCTCGCACCCTCGCCGTGAACCGGAGCCATATACACCTGTTTCAAAGGCTTTTCGGCCGTGGTTTCCAAATCATAGTTCGGGACGAAAATACTCTGCCCCTCGTTTTCCCTGGCCAGCATCTGCGTCGCTTCCAGCAGCGTATTGTCGTCAAACACGTCTTCGGCGGACAGTTTCTGCCCCTGCAATTCGTCCTTGTACTCCTCGCGGATGGACGCTATCAGCACTTCCTTAATCTCGTCAAGAGCAACGCTCGGCAGGTCTTCGGGGCGGGCATTGTAAGTCTTGGCAACGGAATCTTCGCCGACATAGCCGGCAAATTCAAAATTCAACCCTTTGGCCGTCTGCTGCAAAGACTTCCACAGCCCCTCAATCTTTTCATAATCCGCTTTGCGGTCTTCCGAATCACGCAACAGGCTGTTGATGCTGTCAGGGATTATCATATCCTTTAATTTGACGGCGACTTCGTTTTCAAGCCTTGTGCCGCGCACCAGAAGCTGTTCCTTTTCTCGGCGGGCAATACGCTTGTTCAGCTCCCACGCCACCTCTTCCTGCGTCTGCGGCTTGACGGCGCGGCCGAGCTTGGAGAAAATCCCGGCGCCGGACGACTTGCCGCGCGGCTGGTCAATCTTGGCGTGCTGATAAAGCTTGAACACATAACGCAGGTCAACGACTGCCTGATTTTCCAGATACGAGGTATAGCGTTCGGGCAGCGTTTCGTCCTTGGCGGCTTTGGTGATGATGTTTTCGGCTTCGGAAAGCAGGGCTCCGTATTGCGTCGCAACTTTAATTGTGCGGTCTATATGCCGGATATTAAACAATTCTTCCTGCGGAATCTTTTTCTTTTCTTCCGGCGTCAGCCCGACAGTGCGGAAATACATCAGCGTTTCGGCAAGCTGTTCGGGATTGCGGTCAAACGTTTCCGGATCCATCATATAAACGTGGTATGCCGGCACGCCGGTCAGGTGCTTTAAGGTACGCGACAGGTAGTCGGCCTTTTCCGCGTCGGCTATCTGGCGGATGTCAATCCCCATACCCTGACGGGAAATCATCGGCTTGGTCAGTTCTTTGGCGCTTGAGCCCATATCCTCGGTCGCCTGATTGGCGGTACCGAGAAACATAAAGGTTTCGGGAATATCCGACCGCTTAATCGTAAACTCCTTGTCGTCTTCTCCCTTGAGTTTCAGTTCATCGGCGCCGGGTTCAGAGAAAAAGGCCTCAATTTTGAGCCAGGCGTCAACCACAGGGCCGCGGTTCGACTCATCGCGGATGACCATGCGGCCGTAGTCGGGGGAATCCGGATCCACCAGCGCCCGCAGCAACGGGCCGTTGGAAACGACGAAACCCAAAGAACTCTGATCTTTTTCATACGGAATGTTTTCCATTTCCATCACTTTGTCTATCACGCCTTCAACAAAAGCCGAATCGCCTTTGACCGCGTTCCAGTCAATCGCCGTGATGCGCTTTCCGTCGCGGGTTTCCTGCGTTACGACATCATTTCCGAACATCTTTTTCATGTAAGCGACGGCATTTTGGGACAATGCCTGTTCCGGGTCCATATTGCCCATTTTGACGCGGGCGTCAATCTTGCGCTGTTTGCGGGTTTCGTCAACGCTGAACGTCGTTACCTTGTACAGTTCGTCGGGATTATCTATATTGTTGCAGTCGACAACCAGCGCGCCTTTCGGGTGAACCAAAGCGCCGATGGCCTTGGTCAGGTAAGTCTTACCGTTACCGGGAGCTCCCATTGTCGTATAGCCGTAGCTTTTGCTTTCCTCCGGGGTACGCCCCTTGTCCAGGCGCAACAGCATTTCGGTCATATCTTTCATCATCGTCGGGTCGGTTACAACATTGCGGATGAGGCGGCCGTAGACGGCTTCTTTCGGTTCGTCGCGCATGGTCGGGATATAAATTGCGTCCTCTTCCGATGCCAGCCAGGTAATCTTTCCGGTAATTTTGTCGGCGATGGGAACGGGAAATTCCTCGGTACCGAATTTATGCTTATAAATTTTCGCCATTACTTTTCTCCTTTAATTATCATGGCTGCCCATTGTTTTATTTTAACATATTTTTTGCTGCCGGGCAAGAGCAGAAACGCGGCTGCCGCGGCTTAAATCCAAATATCAGCGCCTTTTCAGGGATTTTAAGGTTTCAATTATTAGTTTTTCCTTAACGCCGTTGGTCATCGGCTCTTTTATCTGACTGTGTTTCATCCTTTTTTTCAACATCTCCATAATTTTTCCGGGTATCTGGTCGCCGGAAACGATGCCGTCGACATAATCTATCCGGTCGCAGCCCTTAGCCTGCATTTCCCTGACCAGCGGCTTGGTATAATTGCTTTCCCCCTGATCCATAAAGAAACTGTCGAACGTCAGCTGTTCGTTTTTCTCCAGCATGGTTTTCAGACAGCCGTTGACATCGGTCGAACCGTAGTCGTTGTTGCCGCCGTCAGTTACGGAAAAGATATGGGTAAAGCCGCTCTTGACATGAGGGTGCTTTGCCATATCCGAGGAAACATCCTTCAAAAACTCTTTTACCGCCGGAATCAAAAAGTCGTTGCAGCCGCCCTGCCCCCGGCGAACGCTTTCCAGACGTTTCGCAATCTCTTTGGTTTTGTCGTCGGGGAGCGCTACAGTCAGCGGGTAAGGCTCGCCCATCATATAAATATAGACGTTGATTTCCTTAAAACTGCGCGCGGCTTCATACAAAATGCAGGAGATGGCCAAAGCGTTGTCAAACGGCCTGCCGGTCATGGAACCGGAACCATCAATGAGGATTCCGAAATTAGACTGCGGAAGCTGTACTTCTTTGATTTTCTCGTCTTCAGAGTATTTATAACGGGTGCGGAAACGCTCCAAATCCTTTTTGCCGATGTTCGGGTCGCCGCGGCGAAGCTTCTGCTGGAGGGCGACGTGGCGTTGCAAATCTATGGTGCGACCGCCCTGAACCGGAATTTGGGTCATTTTTTCCTTGGTCCGTTCGTGGCCGCGGCGGACGCTGTCAAACTTGTTTTGTTTGATGATTTCGCCGATAAGCTTTTTCGCCTGGGCTATTTCGTTGGAATACTGCGCGATATATTTCTGATATTCGTCCCAATTGCCTTCGCGGTAAAAGCGTGCAGCCTGCATATTGTCTTCGCTGAGCTTGACCATATCATCAATCGAAATCAGGCTCGGCATATCGTTTTGCGGCAGATAATCCTCCAGGCTGTTTTCACTGCGCCCGTGTTGCTGACTGTCTAACGCACCGCTTTCCTGCGGCGCACCGCGACTATCAGCATTGTCGCCGCGATTGGGCAAATCATTGGCCTTCATGCCGTTTTCGCCGGCCTGCCTTTTTAATTCGCGGATGCTCTCTGCCTTTTCCAGCAACTCTTTTATCTGCCCGTCGCTGAGGCGCGGCTGATAAATGTCGGTATTCGGCAGGCGGAACTGACCGGTATCGGGAAAGCCGGAGTTACCGTGCTGCTGCGATTGGCCGGAGTTGCCGGAGGACTGCGGAGAGCCGGACGAGGATTGCCGAGCACCGGAGGAACCCTGCTGCGTGTTGTCGGAAGAGTGCTGAGCGTCGGATTGGCTATCGGCAGACCGACTGCCGGAGTTACCGTGCTGCTGCGATTGATTGGAGTTGCC
>CEAG01046832.1_pt1 | contig 14261 bp, 7 predicted proteins | sample 554891 | NCBI WGS metagenome assembly CEAG01 (sample SAMEA3182116, study PRJEB8094) | gut metagenome | biome: human; feature: gut; material: Stool; isolation source: human stools | place: Canada | collected 2014-02-25
TTACCTATAATATTATATAATAGTAAATAAAAGAATTTTGAAATACACATACGGAGGTAGAATAAGTGAAATTATATGAAAATGGTGCTTACCTTTTAAACGGTAAGGAAGTAATAATTGATGGACCTGATGCTCAGGCAGCTGTCAAAAGCAAGACCGGCATGGACATCGATAAACAGACAGCTAAGCAGGAGACAATTGCTTACGGTATTTTAAAGGAGCACAATACATCCGGCAATATGGACAAGCTTCAGATTAAGTTTGATAAGCTTACATCGCATGATATCACATTTGTAGGTATCATTCAGACAGCACGAGCTTCAGGACTTGAGAAATTCCCTATCCCGTATGTACTTACAAACTGTCACAACAGCCTTTGTGCAGTTGGTGGAACAATCAATGAGGATGATCACATGTTTGGTCTCACATGTGCAAAGAAGTACGGCGGAATCTATGTACCACCTCATCAGGCAGTTATCCATCAGTTTGCACGAGAGATGCTTGCCGGCGGCGGAAAAATGATACTTGGTTCTGATTCACATACACGTTATGGTGCACTTGGTACTATGGCAGTCGGCGAGGGTGGACCTGAGCTTGTTAAGCAGCTTCTCGAACAGACATATGATATTGATATGCCTGAGGTAGTAGGCATTTACCTGACAGGAGAGCCAATCAAGGGCGTTGGACCACAGGATGTCGCACTTGCAATTATCGGAGAGGTATTCGGAAATGGCTTCGTAAAGAACAAAGTTATGGAGTTTGTAGGACCGGGTGTGTCTAATCTGAGCGTTGACTTCCGTATAGGTGTCGATGTTATGACAACAGAGACTACATGTCTTTCTTCTATCTGGAGAACAGATGACCAGGTTAAGGAATTCTTTGAGATTCACGGTAGGGCTGAGGACCACAAGGAGCTTAATCCGGGTGAGGTGGCTTACTACGACAGATTTATTGAGATTGATTTAAGCCAGATCCGCCCAATGATAGCTATGCCATTCCACCCAAGCAATACCTATACTATCGATGAGCTCAATGCAAACCTCATGGATATTCTCGATGACTGTGAGAAGAGAGCTGAGGTAAGCTTTGACGGCAAGGTGAAGCTTGATTTAAAGAGTAAGGTAAGAGACGGAAAAATGTATGTAGACCAGGGAATCATCGCAGGCTGTGCAGGCGGTGGATTTGAGAATATCTGCGATGCGGCTGACATATTAAACGGACATTCAATCGGAGCAGACGAGTTTACACTGAGTGTTTACCCGGCATCTACTCCAATATACATGGAGCTTGTGAAAAACGGAGCTGTAGCAAAGCTTCTTGAGACAGGTGCAATCGTAAAGACTGCTTTCTGCGGACCTTGCTTTGGTGCAGGAGATACACCTGCCAACAACGCATTCTCTATCCGTCATTCAACAAGAAACTTCCCTAACAGAGAGGGTTCTAAGGTACAGAACGGACAGATCAGCTCAGTGGCACTCATGGATGCACGTTCAATCGCTGCAACAGCAGCAAACAAGGGCTTCCTTACATCAGCAGCGGATATTGATGTCAACTTTACAAAGCCAAAATATTTCTTTGACAAGACTATATATGAGAACCGTGTATTTGACAGCCATGGAGTGGCAGATCCTTCAGTTGAAATACAGTTCGGACCAAACATCAAGGACTGGCCGGCAATGAGCGCGCTTCCTGAGAATATGCTCCTTAAGGTGGTTTCAGAGATTCATGATCCTGTTACTACAACAGATGAGCTCATTCCTTCAGGAGAGACATCATCATATCGTTCAAACCCTCTTGGACTTGCAGAGTTCGCACTTTCAAGAAAGGATCCTGAGTATGTAGGCAGAGCAAAGGAAATCCAGAAGGCCCAGAAGGCTATAGAGAGTGGTGAGTGCGCAGGAAAGGCTGTTCCTGAGGTTGCTGAAATCATGGGAGTAGTAAAGAAAAAATTCCCTGAGGCAAGCCATGAGAATATGGGCTTCGGAAGCACAATTTTTGCTGTTAAGCCGGGTGACGGCTCAGCAAGAGAGCAGGCTGCCAGCTGCCAGAAGGTACTCGGAGGCTGGGCAAATATCGCAAACGAGTATGCCACAAAGAGATACCGTTCAAACCTTATCAACTGGGGAATGCTTCCATTCATCATCGATGAGGGAGAGCTTCCGTTCCACAACCTCGACTATATCTTCCTTCCGGGAATCAAGAAGGAAATCGAGGATGCAAAGACGGAGTTTGAGGCATATGTTGTCAAGGATGGTGAATTAAAGCCATTTACACTGAAGATGGGTGAGCTCACAGATGATGAAAGAGAGATAATATTAAAGGGATGTCTCATCAACTATAACCGTAAATAAGGAGAGTTTAATCCGATGGAAGAAACCGGAAAAGCTGGTAAAAAATCAAACATTGAGATAAATGCAGATAAGGGTGCGAAGCAGAATTCGCACCCGGGGCGTGAGGAATGGCCACATCTGATCCGAATAGGTGTCATGGTATTTGTCACGTTTGCAGTCTGTATACTGTTTTTCTTTGCACTGTACAGATTTGAGGGCTTTGCAGGCATATGGAGCAAGCTGCTTGCGGCAGCAATGCCTATTATAATGGGACTTGTGCTTGCATACCTGATGAATCCTGTCATGCTGTGGCTGGAAAGATGCTTTAAAAAGCTTCTTTCCAAAAAGATGAAAAGCGAAAGCAAGCTGCGAAAGGTTTCAAGAGCTCTTGCAATCACAGGCTCGGTTATTATTCTTGTAGCGATTATTTCGCTCCTCATTGCGGCTATTGTGCCTTCTGTCATAGCAAGTATATCGGGACTTATGAAGACACTGCCAAATGATGTTGCGGCATTCATCAACATGATAAAGAACGGCAATTTCGGGGACAGCAAAATTGCTGAGCTCGCGAGCACAGGTTTACAGAATGCAACCGACTACATTGAGGATTATGCCACAGAAAAGCTGATTCCTGAGGCACAGAAGTATGTTGCACAGATTACAACCGGTGTGATTTCGGTAGTCAGAGGCTTATTTAATTTTATTATCGGAATAATCGTGATGGTCTATGTGATGAGTATTCAGGAGACTCTCGCAGGACAGAGCAAAAAGATAATATATGCTGTCTGCAAGCCAAAGACAGGCAATATCATCATTGAGACGATCAGAAAGACAAATGAGATTTTTGGAGGCTTCATAAGCGGTAAGATTATAGATTCACTGATTATAGGTGTGATTGCATATTTCGGATGTCTGATTTTAAGGATTCCATCATCGGTGCTCGTTGCAGTGATTATCGGCGTCACAAATGTGATTCCGGTATTCGGACCGTTTATCGGTGCAATTCCATCGTTACTCATAGTAGTAATTCAGAGTCCGTGGCATGCGCTTTATCTTCTGATATTTATTGTCGTGCTGCAGCAGGTGGATGGTAATATAATAGGGCCTAAGATACTTGGCTCATCTACCGGTCTTTCGACCTTCTGGGTTATGTTTGCCATACTAATCGGCGGAGGAATGTTTGGTTTTCTTGGAATGTTACTTGGTGTTCCAACCTTTGCTGTGATATACTATATTGTGAAAAGAGTTGTTAATTATGCTCTCAGGAAAAAGAAGCTTCCTGAGGACACAAGGGATTATACAAAGACAACAGGCGTAGATACCAAAAATAATAAGCTTAAATACGAGTAGGTGAAATAAGTGGATAAATACGAATACAATCTCAAGCTGGATCAGATAAAAGCCCTAAGCGCCGAGGAGGGCTATATGAGCGCAGCAGAGATTGCGGATAGCATAAATTGGAACAAAATTAAAAATGTAAATACACTCGTTAAAATCGGCGAAATCTACGAGAAGGCCGAAAGATACCAGGATGCAAGGGACATACTTTTAATGGCCTATGACCGTTCACCAATCGGCAGGATGATTATATACAGACTGGCTGAGGTCGCCATCAAGATGGGTGATTATGATGCTGCTACAGAGTATTATGATGAGTTTGTTGAGATAGCGCCTCATGATGATATGAAGTATGTATTAAGATATGCCATCAAAAAAGGGCAGGGAGCCTCATTTGATGAGCTTATCACTATTCTTGAAGAGTACAAGGATGAAGAATATACTGAGGAGTGGGCATATGAGCTTGCATATCTATACCACAAGGCCGGAAAAGCCGATAAGTGTATAGATGCCTGCGATGAGCTCATTCTGTGGTTCGGAGACGGACCATATGTGGAGCGTGCGCTGGAGCTTAAGATGCTTTATCAGCCACTTACCAAGGCTCAGGAGGAAAAGTACAGACGATTCAAGGCAGAGAAGGAAAAGCCGGCTAAGATAAAGGATGAGGCTGAGGTCACTGAGATAGGTGCCATGGAGATGGTAAAGGGCGGAGAGATAGTGCATGATGACGTAACTATTCCGCAGATTACTGTAAATCAGGAGAAGTTCAATACTGTAAATTTACAGCAGGAGATTGCCAAGGGTATGCAGCAGATCATGGAGGCCAAGGGCAAGAATGAAGTTGCTGATACGATGGATACCATCAAAAAGATAGTTGAGGATATTCCTTATCTCAAGCTCGAAAAGGAGCAGGAAGAGTATGTACAGCAGCCGGAAGAGACAGAGCATATCGCTACAGATGAAGAGATAGATGGTTCACTTAAGTTGAATTTTAAGGAGCTTTTGGGTGAAGACGCTGACGGACAGATGTCTATGGTCATGAGTGAAAAGACTCAGCTTGAGCATCAGATTACAGGACAGATGTCTATACAGGATGTGCTTGAAGAATGGGAAAAGACCAGACATGCGGCTGAAATTGCACTTAAAGAGGCTGAGCAGCAGAAGCTTGAGTCAGCTAAGGCAAGAGCTCTTCAGGAGGCAGGAGACATCATGGAGAGACTAAATGATGTCATTCCAAAGCTTGATGCAGGTGTCACTCCGAAGGAACTTCTTGAGGAGGAGTATTTGAAGGTGCCGGTTGATATTATAGAGCAGAAACCGGATATGCAGGAGCTTTATGCAGAGGAGACTGTGGATGAAGTACAGGAGCCGCAGGAAGCACCGGAAGATACTATAGACGAAGCACAGGAGCCGCAGGAAGCACCCAAAGAGGCTATAGACGAAGCACAGGAGTCGCAGGAAGCACCGGAAGAGGCTATAGACGAAGCACAGGAGCCGCAGGAAGCACCGGAAGATGCTGCAGATGAAGTCAAGGAACCGGTTGGAGAGCCGGAGGATATAATTATGGCAGAGGAGTCTGAGAAAGACGAGATACTCATGCAGCCGACTACCATGATGCCTGAAATAACAGATGATATGTTAAATGTCGATGATGATACATCAGATGATGAGACTTCACAGGAGAAAGAAAACGTTTCTGAGAAGAGAGATTTTGATCATGTGACATCATTTATCGAGCAGGAAATAGCCAAGATGACAGCAAAGAATCCGGGACTGGAGAAGAAGCTGGATATGGCTAAGACAAGAAAAATGCCGGATATTTCATTGCCGGAGGATTTAGACAGCGAAGAAGATGACTCGAAATTGAAAGAAACAAAACATATAAAAGAGCTTACAAGCGAACAGAAAGCTATATTTTCATATTTCATACCGGTAAAGGGTATGGAGGATCAGATCTGCAAGGCATATAATGCAGTGCTTGATCATTTCAACAGGAAAGAAAACGCATCCACAGGCAACCTCATTATACAGGGAGAGCAGGGTTGCGGAAAGACAATGCTTGCTACAAGCTTTATAAAGGTATTACAAAAAGATGGTGAACAGCTTACAGGAAAGATGGGCAAGATTGATGCTGCCGCACTCAATAAAAAGGATGTGCAGCAGGTAGTCAGAAAGATAACAGGAGGCTGTCTCATCATAGAAAGAGCCGGTGATATCGACCGCAGCATAGCTGCCCAGCTATCATTTTTGATGGAGCATGATATTACAGGAACACTCTATATACTTGAGGATACATCAAAGGGTATAAAGAAGGCTCTCTCAATGGATGAGGGCTTTGCATCCAAGTTCACGGAAAAGATATCGGTTCCTATTTTTACAAATGATGAACTCGTATTGTTTGCCAAATCGTACTCTGCAGAGCTTGGGTACAAGATAGATGAGATGGCTATTCTGGCATTGCATAACAGAATCAGCAATATTGAGAGGATAGACCAGGCTACCACTCTGACAGAGGTCAAGGATATAATTGACGAGGCCATAGACAGGGAGGCTCACAGCGGACTTAAGAAGGCTATAAGTATTCTGACAGCCAGGCGATATACAGATGATGACCGAATTGTACTCAAAGAGGATCATTTCAGGGAAAAATAAATACTTATGGGGGGTATATATATGTGTAATTTTACAGCAATGGATTGTTACCTGTTTGGTCAGGCAACACACTATGATATCTACAAGAAGATGGGTGCTCACTTAGCTGAGCGTAAAGGAAAAAAAGGAGTGTGCTTTGACGTCTGGGCGCCACATGCGAGGGAAGTATACGTGTTTGGTGAGTTTAACGACTGGAATGAGACCAGTCATGAGATGAAGCGTGTAGAGCCGGAAACCATGGGAGTGTATGAGCTTTTTGTACCGGGAGCGCAAAAGGGTCAGATGTATAAGTTTATTATAGTCACTGAACAGGGTGATAAGCTGTACAAGGCGGATCCATACGCAAACTACGCAGAGCTTCGTCCGGGAACAGCGTCAATCATCACAGATATCGAGCACTTCACATGGACTGACAAAGAGTGGATGGATAAGAGAGCAGCAAAGTCAGATGCTGATGTATATTCTTCACCTATGGCTATATATGAGTGTCATCCGGGCTCATGGATGAGACATCCGGGCAGGGATGATGAGGGCTTTTATACATACAGGGAGCTTGCAAAATCACTCATATCCTATGTGAAAACTATGGGATATACACATATTGAGCTTATGGGTATTTCAGAGTATCCGTTTGATGGCTCATGGGGATATCAGGTGACAGGCTACTATGCACCTACATCGAGGTATGGAGAGCCTGAGGATTTTGCATACTTTGTTGATCAGTGCCATAAAAATAATATCGGAGTAATCCTCGACTGGGTACCTGCACATTTCCCAAAGGATGCGCATGGACTTGCCAATTTCGATGGAACAGCCACATATGAGTATGCAGACCCAAGAAAGGGAGAGCATCCCGACTGGGGCACAAAGATATTTGACTACGGTAAGAATGAAGTAAAGAACTTCCTTATCGGAAGTGCACTTATGTGGATAGAAAATTACCACGTAGACGGACTCCGTGTGGATGCAGTTGCGTCAATGCTTTATCTTGACTATGGAAAGAACGACGGACAGTGGGTGCCAAACAAGTTTGGAGGAAATAAGAACCTCGAGGCAGTAGAGTTTTTCAAGCATATCAATACACTCATACTTGGAAGAAATCACGGAACTGTAATGATAGCCGAAGAGTCTACCGCATGGCCAAAGGTAACAGGCAAGGTAGAGGAAGACGGACTGAACTTCAGCTACAAATGGAACATGGGATGGATGCATGACTTCCTTGATTATATGAAGCTGGATCCATATTTCCGTAAAAATAACCACAACAAGATGACATTTGCGATGAGCTATAATGAGAGTGAGAAATATATTCTGGTACTGTCACATGATGAGGTGGTACATCTGAAGTGTTCTATGCTCAACAAAATGCCGGGCTTAGAAGGGGATAAATTCAAGAACCTCATGGCAGGATATGCATTTATGATGGGACACTGTGGAAAGAAGCTTCTTTTCATGGGACAGGAGTTTGCACAGAAGCAGGAGTGGAGTGAGGAAAGAGAACTCGACTGGTATCTGCTTGAGAATCCGGAGCATAAAAAGATCCAGAACTGGGTAAAGGAGCTGCTTCACCTCTATAGGAGAAACCGCTGTCTGTATGAGCTGGATTCAAGCTGGGAAGGCTTTGAATGGATAAATGCAAACGATGCAGACAGAAGCATCTTCAGCTTTATCAGAAAGAGTAAGGATGGCAAGAATAATATGCTCTTTGTCATCAATTTCACACCGGTAGAGAGACCTGATTACAGAGTCGGAGTGCCAAAGCACAAGACATATCAGCTTGTTTTAGATAGTGAGGATCCTAAGTTTACAGGCAAAACGGTACAAGAGCCTGTAAAGAAGGCTGCAAAGGGCAGAGGCAAGGCAGCAAAACAGTCATATAAGAAGCTGGACTATAAGGCAGTCAAATCAGAGTGTGACGGCAGACCATTTTCATTTGCTTATCCACTTGCGCCTTACGGAGTTGCTGTATTTAAATACTAATATACCGGTAAACAGCAGGGTAAAGGACCGCGCCAATTTAAGGCGCGGTCTTTATTTTTGCGTATTATATGTCGATATAAAATAAAAAGATAACTATTCAGAACCACCCCCTCACATATGAGCAAAAAATATCCATAAATAAAGGCTGCAGAGATGGTATATATGCAGGGCACGGAGCAGGAAATATGCAGATAGAGAATTTGATTAATAAAAGCACAGATACGAAAAATACGGACACAAAAACCATAAATGACATGACAGCGGGTATGCGTGTGTCAGACTACATAAAGACAGACAGCAGTGACAATATGTCAAAAAAGGCGGCTGTTGTCGGTTCGTCAAATTCTGTTGATATGTCGGATACGATATATGCAAGACCGCAGGCTAAAAACGAAGCCGGGAACAACGATGGCGCAGATATGGCAGAAAATCTGCTAAATGATATGAATCAGACCTCAGAAAACAGGCGAAATGATATGATTGTCACTGCAAGCACCACAACGAGTGATGATTACAAAGCTGCAAAGGATGACGGCTACGATGTCATTGTCACTGAGACCGACAAGATAAAAGCAGTGCTGGCAAAGGCAGGTGTAGATATATCCATATATGGAGATGATCTGAGCAGGGAGCAGCTCACAGACATCACGGGAAGCCAGACTGAAGCGGCCATGCTTGTCAATCAGATGAAAGCATATGATATTCCTGCTACAGATGACAATATAAAGGCAGGTACAGATGCCATAGACCGGGCAAAGAGCCTTACAAATATATCCAATGAGACAAAGGCATATCTGGTCAGAAATAACATGAATCCGACGGTTTCCAATGTATACAAGGCTACGTACAGCAGCAGTCAGGTACAAGATTACAGGCAGAAAACCAAAATGACGGAGATATCAGATGAGCTGTTTGAGGAGCTTAAGCCACAGCTTAAACAGATATTAGAGGAAGCTCATATAGACAGTAGTGATGAGAATCTGAATCAGTGCAGATGGCTGATAGATGAAGATATAGCCGTTACACCTGACAATGTGCAGCTTGCGAATCAGGTAGACTGCATCAACGCAGCAGAAGAAAATGTGAGCAGTGACTTTTATGCAAGGGCAGTGACAGAAGCACTGGCAATGGGAAAAAAGGCTACAGATGCCACTATGTCACAAGATGGTCTGACATTTGACATGGCAAAGAAAGCCTGTGATGTATTAGGTGAGGCGACCGCAGATGACATTGTCACATTAGAGTCAGATAACATACCTGTCACGATAGAGAATCTGTCAAAGCTTATAGCTGCAAGGGGCAAGGATAGTGCAGCATCGCAAGCCTCAGCAAATAAAGCTGCGGACAATCAGATTACAGACAGCCGGGAAGCAAGGCTTGTGACAGCTCAAAGAAAGCTTGAGGAAGCGAGACTTTCCATGACAGCAGAAGCCAACCTTTCACTCATAAAAAAAGGAGTTTCAATAGACACAGAGCCTATTGAACGTGTAGTGGAGCTGCTTAAGCAGCAGGAAAATAAATACTACGGAGCGCTGTTTGGTGAGAGCAGTGTAGAGGCATCTGATGATAGGGTACGTATGTACAATAATGTCTGTGATATTTTCAATCAGAAGAAGCAGCAGCCGGCGTATGTACTGACCCTGGAATCCGCTGATGACACTGTGTATGAGCTGTATACAGCAGGCAAAGCAATGAAGCAGTCATTAGAAGCAGTAGCCTCAGGATATGAGACTCTTATGACATCACCGCGGGCAGATATGGGAGACAGTATATCAAAAGCATTTCAGAATGTGGATGATATACTTAAAGAGCTTCAGATAGATACATCTGAAAGCAATCGCAGGGCTGTGCGGATACTTGCGTACAACAGTACCGACATCACAGAGGACAATATAAAGCAGATAAAGTCTGTAGATGAGCAGGTGCAGAGAGCATTCAGCGATATGACACCGGCGGTGACGATTGAGATGATAAAAAGAGGCATATCACCGCTTGATATGAGCATGAGTGACATAAGTGACACTGCCAGACGGATAAAATCAGAAAATCCTGACGAAAGGGATGAGAAATTCAGCGAGTTTCTCTGGAAGCTTGAAAAGAAAAATGAAATCTCAGAGGAGGAAAGAGACTCATATATAGGCATATACAGGCTTATTTCACAGGTGGAGCAGTCAGATGGTGCTGTGATAGGCTCACTTGTTAATCAGGGAGCAGATATTACAATGAAAAATCTGCTTACAGCGGTCCGGGTACGAGGAAAGAGTGCCATGGACTATAAGGTGGACGATACCTTTGCCGGAGTGGACAGTGTAAGCAGGGGCATTAAAATTGACTCACAGATAGAAAGCGCATATCATACAAACTGCCTAAGGGATGTGCTTGATACACTTTCACCTGAGAAAATGGAGTTTGTGCAGGATGACAGCTGGCTTGAGATGACTCCGGAGCAGCTAAGGCAGGCTGTATATGAGGCCAACGAGGATAACGCACTGTCAGAGCAATATGCCACGGAGCAGCTAAGACAGTTCAATCAGGCAGTTTCGGCGCCTGAGAACGTATATGCTTTTCTAGAGAAATATGATGTAAAAACAACCGCGGTAAACCTCATGGCTGCGTCACGGCTAATGAAAAATCCGTCAGAGGCAGTAAGAAATCTTTGGGAGCGTGGAGACAGTGCTACGGCAAGGGCTCTTTTGGATGAGACTCTCAGACGGTTTTCTGAGTCGGTCAAAAATCCAAAGGAGCTTGCGCAGGCGCAGGAAACGCTGGCTGATACAGCTGAGCATGTTATGGATTCGATGATTATAGAGGATAGGCACACAGGTTCAATAGACCTCAGACAGATGAAGCTATTATGCAGTCAGCTAAGGATAGCTTCAAATATGTCGAGACAGGAAAACTATATTGTACCAATAGAGACTGCAGACGGGGTCACAGGTATGAAGCTTCGCATAGTAAGAGGTGAAGATAAAAAGGGACTGGTTGACATATTCCTTGAGGATAAAAAATGCGGCAGGGTAGCTGCATATTTTGAGGCAAAGGAAAACTCAGTATCTGCTATGATAGTCACAGACGATGAGCAGACTAAAAAGCTGTTTGAAGACAATATCACTATGTTTGAGGCAGGAATAAGTGATGGTGAACAGCGTGTGCGCATAGATGTGGCACTGGAGCATGATATATCTGCAAAAGAGTCTAAGATGTCAGATAATGAGACTAAAAAGCAGCTTGATGGCAGCGAAAGTGTCCAGACAACCAGACTATATCACATCGCAGAGCAGTTTATTGTAAATGTCCAGAGGGTGATTGCGCAAGATAGTCTGTGACACCGATATATATTGCATGTGCCAGGTCATCCTGATAGTTTTTGTCAGTAAGAAGAAGTGTCTCAGCAGGATTACTCAAGAATCCACATTCTACGATTACGGTCGGGGATGTGGATTTTTTAAGTATAAAGTATTCTTTATTGGGCTTAATGCTTCGTGGATTTGCGACACAAAGAGAAGTGTTTAAAGCTCCAAGGACAGAGGATGCGAGCTCTTTTCCTGCATCAGAGGCTTCATAATAGAATACCTGTGGACCGCAGCTTGAACTGTCCTCAAAGCTGTTTTGATGGATACTGATGCTGACTGCCACATTGCTTTTAGACATCAGGGCAGTTCTCTTTGTCAGATCATCTGTCTTTGGATGCTTGGAATTATCCGGGGCGAGGTCGCAGTCGGTGGTTCTGGTCATGACAACAGTAAAGCCTCTGTTTTCAAACAGCTGTTTAAGAGCCATTGCAATACTCAGGTTGACATCCTTTTCCATGACGCCGGAGGTGGAAATCTTACCGGGATCACTTCCACCATGGCCCGGGTCTATTACAATAACAGTTGAATTAGTGTTTTTGCCGGTATTTTTTGCAAGGGCGCAGACACCTCTTCCGAGGTAGAAGGACAGAATAAAGAGAGCTAAAATAAGACAGTATTTGTTTTTCTTAATAATGTACATATATTTTTTCATATAAGATACCTATAAAAAACCCGATGCACATAGAAGGCATCGGGTGTGTTTGTATATTATATGATTGGCTGATATTATTTATAACCCATAAAAGGTACTGAGTTAGACTGTAGCTGTTAAAGGTACGGCCTCTTTCAGTAAGCCTTAAGCAATCAGTTCAGATATTTGATAACAGTATCCCAGACAGATGAATTTTCAAAGCCAAGCTTCCAGAATGCTGCACCGGCGAGCTTATTGTCGTCGACGAGCTTGAGCCTTTTCTCTAAAGATGTACTGTCCTCGAGCCATACCTTGTACAGCTTGTTGGATACAGACCACTCAGCGTAGTTCTGACCGGATTCCTCATCAAGAGCAGCAGTGGCATTGTTTGTGGCAAGCTGTGCTGCAGCTGCGTCCATACTATATACCTGTGAGGCAACAGTGTACTTTGACTGATCCTCGGTATCGGTTACGGCATCATCGTCCTCCTTTGGAGTGAGCTCCCATATTCTGGTATAAAAAGGCATGCCGAGAATAATCTGGTCAGCGGGAACCTCCTTCAGAGTGGATTCAACACCCTCAGTTACCCACGGAATGGAAGAAACTGAGCCGGCATCAGAGCCCTTATAGTGTTCATCGTATCCCATAATCACAATATAATCGGCAAACTTTGCCATATCAGAGCGATTGAAGAACTTGTTGAAGCTGGCAGGTACTGTGACATCAACTGAAAGTGATATACCGTTATTGTGACACTTTATGGAGAGCTCTCTGATAAACTCGATGTAAGAGTCTCCATATGCTGCTTCTGTGATATTTTCAAAGTCAATATTTACACCATCAAGCTCATAGTTAAATGCAGCCGACATAATCTGATTGATAAGGGTAGTTCTCGTAGATGTATGTGTGAGCACATATGCTGCATCTACATCAGTATTTTCTAAGTTGCTGAACAGTCCCCATACCTCGATGCCCTGGGAATGGCAGTAGCTGACATAATCCTTGCTTGCTATATCTGCCAGATTACCGTTGTTGTCATTTAAATAAAACCAAGTTGGTGACATTACATTTATGCCCTTGGTTGATGAAATTACCTGGGGCACTTTACTGTTTGCTGACTGGCTTGTTACCTGATTCCAGGCAAGACATATATCCTTATCCTTCTTGATATGCGTAAAGGTCTCTTCCTCATAGTCAGGATTCGTAAGCTTAGTTTTTTTGCTCTCGGACAGAGCCTTGCGCTTTATATATCCAATAACACCATCCTCAGTGGCAACCTTATCCCATTTGTCACCGGAATCAAGAATAGTAATCTTGTCATCCTTTTTCACCTCTTTTAGAATAGGGCTCTTTATGCCGCCCTTTACGCGGACCTGGGTAGACTTGCTGACAGTGGCACTGTCTATTTCATCCCATTTGCTTGTGATGACGATGCGTGCCGGGTCATCATATGACTTAAAGGTGATATTGGAGTACTGTTTTACATAGTCTAAAGCGATAAGCGCAGAGTCAGAGGTGGCTTTCACGATCGGATAGCCAAAGTCATTGGTCTGCTTGGTGACACTGTAGCTATTGCTGTCAGCCGCAGCTGAGATGATATCAGATGCGGTTGTGTAAAGAAGCACATTCTCATTTGCATCCCAGTAAAATCTGGAATTTAATGAGTCGTGAACAAATTTGTAATCAACGTATATTTTTTTATCTATTATTTTAGCCTTGTAATCGGATAGCTCATTATCTACAATGAGAGCAGCCTCATCATCAGAAGAGATATTGAAATACTCTTTAAGATCCTCTGTCTTTTTCGTAGGGGTGTATTTATTGATAAGAGCAGTTATACCCATTATTATTACAACGAGGATAATAAGTCCGGTTACTATAAGTGCAGGCAATAATTTCTTTTTCATGTGTAAAAATCCTTTCCTATTATTTGGTGTCGAAATTGCTTAAGCTAATTATACCATTGTGAAATAGCAT
>CEAG01004596.1_pt1 | contig 14202 bp, 10 predicted proteins | sample 554891 | NCBI WGS metagenome assembly CEAG01 (sample SAMEA3182116, study PRJEB8094) | gut metagenome | biome: human; feature: gut; material: Stool; isolation source: human stools | place: Canada | collected 2014-02-25
GGTTCTTATCTTGCCGAATTTCTATTGCAAAAAGGTTACGAAGTACACGGTATACTCCGTCGTTCTTCTTCGTTCAATACAGGACGTATTGAACATTTGTATTTTGACGAGTGGGTGCGCGACATGAAACAGAAACGTACGATCAATCTGCATTATGGGGATATGACAGATTCTAGTTCGTTAATTCGTATTATTCAACAGGTGCAACCGGATGAAATCTACAATCTCGCTGCTCAAAGCCACGTGAAGGTTTCATTCGACGTCCCGGAATACACAGCCGAAGCGGATGCTATCGGTACGTTGCGTATGCTCGAAGCGGTACGCATCCTGGGACTGGAAAAGAAAACCCGCATCTATCAGGCTTCTACTTCCGAATTGTTCGGTAAAGTGCAGGAAGTTCCACAAAAAGAGACAACTCCATTCTATCCCCGTTCTCCATATGGGGTAGCCAAACAATATGGTTTCTGGATTACTAAAAACTACCGCGAAAGCTATGGTATGTTTGCCGTAAACGGAATCTTGTTCAATCACGAGAGCGAACGCCGTGGCGAGACATTCGTCACCCGTAAAATTTCGCTTGCTGCCGCACGTATCGCACAGGGCGAACAGGACAAACTGTATCTGGGTAATCTGGATGCACGTCGCGACTGGGGATATGCCAAGGATTACATCGAATGTATGTGGCTGATCCTGCAACATGACGTTCCCGAAGATTTCGTAATTGCTACCGGAGAAATGCACACAGTACGCGAATTCGCAACGCTGGCATTCAAGGAAGCAGGCATCGAACTTCGTTGGGAAGGTGAAGGCGTGAATGAGAAAGGTATCGACGTAGCTACCGGAAAGTCTTTGGTAGAGGTTGATCCTAAATATTTCCGTCCGTCAGAGGTGGAACAACTGCTGGGTGACCCGACTAAAGCAAAAACATTGTTAGGATGGGATCCATGCAAAACATCATTCGAAGAACTGGTAAGTATCATGGTGCGCCACGATATGGAAAAGGTGAAGCGGATGATTGCTACCAAACATTAAATGAATTTCATTTCACCACAGATTAACACAGATTTCCACAGATTATAGATATAAAAAAATTCTGTGGAAATCTGTGTTAATCTGTGGTGAACTAATAAAAGATAGAATGGAAAAGAATGCAAAGATATATATAGCAGGACACCGCGGACTTGTGGGATCTGCTATCTGGAAGAATTTGCAGGATAAAGGATACACCAATCTGATAGGCCGCACGCACAAAGAGCTTGACCTGCTGGATGGAATGGCTGTCCGTAAATTCTTCGATGAAGAACAGCCGGAATATGTATTCCTTGCCGCTGCCTTTGTGGGTGGTATCATGGCGAACAGCATCTACCGTGCCGACTTTATATACAAGAATCTGCAGATTCAACAGAACATTATCGGAGAGAGTTTCCGTCACAACGTGAAAAAGTTGCTCTTCCTCGGTAGCACGTGTATTTATCCACGCGATGCCGAACAGCCGATGAAAGAAGATGTATTGCTTACTTCACCGTTGGAATATACCAACGAGCCATATGCAATCGCCAAAATTGCCGGACTGAAAATGTGCGAGAGCTTCAACCTGCAATATGGAACGAACTACATCGCCGTGATGCCGACAAACCTTTACGGTCCGAATGATAATTTCGATTTGGAACGCAGCCATGTATTGCCTGCCATGATTCGTAAGATTCATTTGGCACACTGTCTGAAAGAAGGAAACTGGGAAGCTGTACGCAAGGATATGAACCAGCGTCCGGTGGAAGGTGTCAACGGCGACAGCTCAAAAGAGGACATTCTGGCTATTCTGAAAAAATACGGAATCAGCGAAACAGAGGTCACTCTCTGGGGTACGGGTACTCCTCTCCGCGAATTCCTCTGGAGCGAAGAAATGGCGGATGCCAGTGTCTTCGTTATGGAGCATGTGGACTTTAAAGATACCTATAAAGAAGGTAGCAAAGATATCCGCAACTGCCATATCAACATCGGAACCGGTAAGGAAATCACCATCCGCCAACTGGCTGAACGGATCGTTGAAACAGTAGGTTATCAAGGTAAACTGACCTTCGACAGCAGCAAACCGGACGGCACAATGCGCAAGCTAACCGATCCTTCAAAACTGCATGCACTGGGCTGGCACCACAAAATTGAAATCGAGGAAGGCGTACAAAGAATGTACGAATGGTACTTGAAATAAGAAATGAAGTTACTGTAAATATGCTATTAGCTGAATATTTTTTGCTAATAGCATATTTTTTTTAGCTATAATGATAATTAAATTAGCTATAATGATAATCAGTTTTGCTATAATGATAATCAGTTTTGCTATAATGATAATCCAATTAGCTATAAGCATAATCTGTTGAGCTATGAGCATAATCTTTTTTTATACTACAAGCCAATCTCCCCCACTACTCTCTTCCCCATTTCCAAAAAATCTTCACTCTTAATTCTTCATTCTTAATATAATTGCTATATTTGCACAATTTAATACCAAATGTGCAAAAACAATGGAACAAAGTTTTATAGCCTATATTGAGAATAGCATCAAGAATAATTGGGATTTGGATGCCCTGACCGATTATAAAGGTGCAACTTTACAGTATAAAGACGTAGCTCGTAAAATCGAGAAACTCCATATCATCTTTGAAGAAAGCGGAATCCGCAAGGGAGACAAGATTGCCGTTTGTGGAAGAAACAGCTCTCACTGGGGAGTTACTTTCCTTGCCACACTGACGTATGGAGCCGTCATTGTACCTATTCTCCATGAATTTAAAGCAGATAACGTGCATAATATCGTCAACCACTCCGAAGCTAAATTACTGCTTGTAGGAGATATGGTATGGGAAAACCTGAACGAGTCGGCAATGCCGCTACTGGAAGGTATCCTGATGATGAACGACTTCACCCTATTAGTGTCACGCAGCGAACGACTCACGTATGCACGCGAACATCTGAACGAAATGTTCGGCAAAAAATATCCGAAGAATTTCCGTAAAGAGCATGTCGCTTATCACAAAGACGAACCGGAAGAACTGGCAGTTATCAATTATACTTCGGGAACAACGAGTTATTCCAAAGGAGTAATGCTCCCCTACCGCAGTCTGTGGTCGAATACCAAATTTGCTTTTGAAGTGTTGGAACTGGAAGCCGGAGATAAAATCGTTTCCATGCTTCCTATGGCACACATGTACGGATTGGCTTTTGAATTCCTTTATGAGTTCTCCGTAGGTTGCCACATCTACTTCCTCACCCGTATGCCAAGCCCTAAGATTATCTTCCAGGCTTTTGAAGAAGTGAAACCCAGTCTGATTGTTGCCGTACCACTCATCATCGAAAAGATAATCAAGAAAAGCGTGCTTCCGAAGTTGGAAACTCCGGCGATGAAGATATTGCTGAAAGTGCCTATTATCAATGACAAGATAAAGGCAACAGTGCGCGAAGAGATGATTAAGGCATTCGGCGGAAACTTCAAGGCAGTCATCGTAGGAGGTGCAGCGTTCAATCAAGAAGTGGAACAGTTCTTGAAAATGATTGATTTCCCTTATACGGTTGGATATGGAATGACGGAATGTGGCCCGATTATCTGCTACGAAGATTGGAGAAAGTTCAAACCGGGTTCTTGCGGAAAGGCTGTGCCACGGATGGATGTACGAGTATTGTCATCTGATCCCGAAAATATTGTTGGTGAAATTGTATGTAAGGGCCCGAATGTGATGCTGGGCTATTACAAAAACGAAGAAGCCACTCAAGAAGTCATCGACAAGGACGGTTGGTTGCATACCGGCGACTTGGCTTTGATGGATGAAGAAGGTAATGTTACAATCAAAGGACGCAGCAAGAACCTGTTATTGAGCTCCAGCGGACAGAATATCTATCCGGAAGAAATTGAAGATAAGTTGAACAACCTGCCATACGTGGCTGAAAGCATTATCGTTCAGCAAAACGAGAAACTTGTCGGACTTGTTTATCCCGACTTTGACGATGCGTTCGCCCACGGCCTGAAGACTGAAGACATTGAACAAGTAATGGAAGAAAACCGCGTGACACTGAACACCATGCTACCGGCATACAGCCAGATATCCAAGATGAAAATCTATCCGGAAGAATTTGAAAAGACACCGAAGAAGAGCATCAAGCGTTATTTGTATCAGGAGGCAAAAGGCTGATAGATTGTCAGCTGCATAGAGAAAGATATAACTTAAACCGAAAAAGAGAAAGGAATGAAGATAAAGAAAACAATACTTACGGCAGCTATACTAATGGCTGCCGTTTCTTTACCGGCACAGAACAAGAGTGCAGGGATCAATATATCCATCTGGAAAGATATATGCACGCAACCGCATGACAGTACACAGACGACCTATGTAAACATCGGCCTCCTGTCTACCATGAACCGTCTGAACGGTGTGGGTATCAACGCATTGGGAAGCGTGGTTCATGGTGACATGAACGGAGTACAAATCACCGGATTAGCCAACTTGGCAGGGGGTACTATGCGGGGCGTTCAGCTGGCTGGTATCAGTAATATCAGCGGCGATAACACCGTAGGGCTTTCTGCTGCCGGATTGGTAAATATCACCGGCGACAAAGCACAGGGAGTAGTCATATCCGGGCTAACGAGCATCGGAGGAGACAACAACTCGGGGTTAATGATTAGTGGTTTCATGAATGTGACGGGCAATATGGCTTCGGGCTTACAGTTTTCCGGAGCAGCAAATATCACCGGACAGAGCTTCGGTGGTCTGATGGCTTCGGGACTTTTAAATGTAGTAGGCGAACACATGAACGGTTTGCAGATAGCAGGAATTGCCAATATAACCGCATCAAAGCTGAATGGAGTGCAAGTAGCATTATGCAACTACGCAACGAAAGCGCGCGGACTTCAAATTGGTCTTGTCAATTACTACAAAGAAGATATGAAAGGTTTCCAACTTGGTTTGGTGAATGCAAATCCTGATACAAAAGTGCAAATGATGGTATACGGTGGAAACGCAACGCCTGCCAATATCGGGGTACGGTTCAAGAACCAGTTGTTTTATACCATATTGGGAGTGGGTTCCATGTATCAGGGATTGAATGATAAGTTTTCGGCCAGCGCATCCTATCGTGCCGGTCTGTCTTTCCCCCTTTACAAAGGGTTATCCATCAGCGGAGACCTCGGATACCAGTATATCGAGGCTTTTGACAACAAAGATGAGGTCATCCCGAAACGCCTGTACGCACTGCAGGCACGTGCAAATCTGGAATATCAATTTACCAGGAAGTTCGGCATCTTTGCAACAGGTGGATATGGATTAACCAGATTCTATAATAAATCGAGCAATTACGATAAGGGAGCTATTATCGAAGCGGGTATTGTTCTTTTCTAAACTTACCAATTAACGTGAGATGTACATGACTGTAATTAGAGAATACCGGGAAACAGACAAAAATGCCGTAATAGATTTAATCAGACAGAACACACCTGAATATTTTGCACTGGAAGAAGAAGCTGATTTCAGCAATTATCTGGATAGTGAACGTGAGCTGTATTTTGTTCTTTTGCTTAACAAGGAGATTGTCGGATGTGGTGGAATAAACTTCACAGATGACCAAACCACTGGAAAAATAAGTTGGGATATCATACATCCCCAGCACCAAGGTAAATCACTAGGAGCACAATTACTAAAATATAGAATTGAAAAAATAAAGTCTATTAATGGTATTCAAAAAATAACTGTTAGAACTTCACAATTAGCTTATAAATTCTACGAAAAACAGGGATTTACATTGAAAGAAATAAGAAAAGACTATTGGGCCAAAGGTTATGATATGTATAGTATGGAATATAATGGCCATTGATTTGTAATAAAAAAGGGGCACTCGAATGGTCCCTAAAAAGAAAATCTCCCCTTATTATAGTTGAACTGCACTCCTAAAGTTTTGTATCTAACTTTTAGGAGTGCAGTTCACTTTTATCTATTATACCTTTTCTTTAATCAAACCAGTACGATAAGCAACGAGCAATTTCTTCAAATCCTGTATTTGAGTCACCAGTTCTTTTCCTTTATCGGTATCTTTCACCATCATCCGTTGCGAATTGAATTCCAAGACAAAGTTGGTAGATTTGATATCAAGCCCCTCTTCAATAGCTTTCTGACGAGACTGGAACGGCTCGTGCTGCACAAGCTGCATACCATGAGAGTGATAAACAAGCGTATATCCCGCAATTCCCGTTTCCGGCTGATAAGCTTTTGAGAATCCGCCATCAATAACGAAAAGCTTGCCATTGGCTTTCATTGGCTGTTCTCCCTGAATCGTTTTCACAGGCACATGACCGTTGATGATATGCGAATGAGGACCGGAAGCTCCAAACTCTGCCAAAATTTGATCGCAGACATCTTCCCGGTTACGCAATGTATAATAATAACCTTTCTTCTCTTTATGCAATTCTTTATCTTCTACGAAATAACGCTCAAAGGTTGCCATCTTATCCTTATCGAACAAGGGAGCTTCCGGACCACACCACATATACCAAATGTAATCCATAGCAAATTCCTTATCCTCCTCCCCTTCTTCATCGAAGTACGCAGTACGAATCAGTTGATCGGCTTTATCCAGCAATTTACGTCCCCAATACTCCTTACCACGTATTTTGACATGCTTAAAGCTGCCATCCTCATTCAGAGGGACAGAAGCGTGATAAAGAAGATTTGAATTTGAAACCAGATACATTCCGCCATAGGTAAACAGGCAACGCATGTGTTTCTTCAGCTTTTCACTATTCATAAATGAATAATGAATCTTTTCTACCAATTCGCGTTCTTCTTCCGTCAACCGGTAAGGATCGGCAGGATCTACGGTAGGGAAGTTGGTATCGCGCAAAACATATTCTTTTCCTTCGTATACAAAGATGCCACGCTCAAAATCAATCTTCTCCAGCAGTTTGCGGTTGGTCATCCCAAACTCCGGACGACGGTCGATAATTTCGGCCTCCAGTTTAAACTGGATAATGGTAATGGCTTTATGCATTTGAGTGATCAAGCGCAGAGTCTTCTCATTATAATGAGCGTCGGCAAAATTCATCTTCGGCATGAAGATGGTGCAAGGATCATCGGCATACGTATCCATTGCAAAAGTAGCCAATGGAAGCAGATTGATTCCGTATCCGTCTTCAAGCGTGCCCAGGTTGCCGTAGCGCATGGACATACGTATCACGTTGGCAATACAACTATCGTTACCGGAAGCTGCACCCATCCAGAGAATATCATGATTTCCCCATTGAATATCGAAGTTATGGTAATTGCACAACGTATCCATGATGATATGCGCGCCAGGACCACGGTCGTAAATATCGCCTACGATATGAAGAGAGTCAATAGTCAGACGCTGAATCAGATTGCACATAGCGATAATGAAATCGTCGGCACGCTTGGTAGTGATAATCGTGCTGATAATTACATTGATATAAGCATGCTTGTTCGGCTCGATGGACGATTCGTGCAATAATTCCTGAATAATATAAGAGAACTCGGCAGGCAGCGATTTACGAACCTTCGAACGGGTATATTTGGAAGATACATTCTGACAGACCTTCACCAGTTGGTTCAGGGTAATCAGATACCAATCATCCAGGTCCTTTTCACGGGCTTTCACTAATTGAAGTTTCTCTTCGGGATAGTAAATCAACGTACAGATTTCTTTCTTTTCAGCCTCGCGGAGAGTGTTGCCGAATATTTCATTTACTTTACGTTTTACCGCACCTGAAGCATTTTTCAGTACGTGCTGAAAAGCCTCGTATTCTCCATGAATGTCAGTCAGGAAATGCTCTGTCCCTTTAGGTAGATTTAAGATAGCCTCCAGATTGATTATTTCCGTACTAGCATCGGCAATCGTAGGAAAACTTCGGGAAAGCAGTTGCAGGTAACGGAGATCACCCACAATGCTTTCAGGAGTTATGTTACTTTGAGCAGTCATTTTATTTACTATTTTACTATTTACTAGTTACTAATTACGATTCAGCAATGTACCATTCTCAATTTAACAAGAACATCAACAACACTTGGGCGATAATTACCCGCAGGAACATACATAGCGGATAAACAGTCGCATAGGCTACGGATGGGTTGTCGCCGGGGATTGTATCGTTTACATAGTTCAGTGCCATCGGATTTGCCATACTTCCGCACAACATACCGGATACAGAACCGAAATCGATCTTCATCATCTTGAAAGCCACGAATCCAACCAACACTGTTGGAATGATAGTCAATCCGGCTCCCAAACCAATCCATAATAAGCCTTCCGGACGGAATACGGTATCGAAAAAGTGAGCTCCCGCATCCAGTCCCAGACAGGCAAGGTACATGGAAAGTCCCAAGGCACGCAACATCAGGTTCGCGCTACGGGTGGTATAGGTAATCATGTGTATCCGTGGTCCAAAAGTCCCCAGAAGGATACCGACAATGATCGGTCCGCCCGCTAATCCCAACTTCACAGGAGTACTGACACCCGGAAAAGAGAAAGGAATAGCCCCCAGTGCCAAACCAAGCACGATACCGATAAATATAACAACCAGATTGGGTTCTTTCAGGCTTTTCACGGCATTTCCCAATACTTTCTCCACATTCTGGATAGCAGCAGCCTCGCCCACCACTGTCAGGCGGTCGCCCAACTGAAGTATCAATCCCGGAGTAGCAAGCAGTTGCACCCCCGACCGGTAAACACGGCTGATGTTAATTCCGTAATGGTTTCTCAACCGGAGTGCACCGAGTTTCTTACCATTCAGTTCGGGACGGGTGACAACGATACGCTGCGAGATCAATTCGCTGTCAATCGCATTCCAGTCAATGTCCTCTTTATTCCAATCCGTATTTTCCTGTTCACCAAAAAGCACTGTCAGGGCCAAAGCGTCTTTTTCCGCAGTTATCACCAGCAGACGGTCGCCTTCTTTCAGAATCTTGTCTGAAGTCGGAATACTGACATGTCCGTCACGCCACAAACGGGATATGACAAACTTCGGGTAACTCATACGAGCTATATCCTTGATACTTTTATTGAAAATAGCAGGATTGTGTACTTGAAACGCTGCAATATAAGTTTTGTTCGCATCGTCTTTCTCTTTTATCTCCAAGTCTTCTTTGCGGACCAATACTTTACGGATTAATAAAACGGCAAGAATTACGCCGACCACTCCCATCGGATAGGCCACCGCACATCCTAAAGCAGGCGTACTGCTGTTTATTCCCATCTGTTTCAGAGTTTGTTGCGCAGCTCCCAATGCCGGAGTGTTTGTCGTTGCTCCACAAAGGATGCCCACCATATCAGGAAGAGAGACACCCGTTGCATAACTAGCCACCACCGTCAACAACGTTCCCAGCAGAACGACTCCCAACGCCAACATATTCAGCGTTACCCCACCTTTACGGAAAGAGCTAAAAAAACCGGGACCGACTTGTAGCCCGAGGGAATAAACGAAAATGACCAGTCCGAAACTTTCTGCGTAGTTTAACATCTGCGGATCGACCGAAAGCCCGAGATGGCCGGCCAGGATACCCGCAAAAAAAACAAAAGTGACTCCCAGGGAAACTCCCCAGAAATGTACTCTTCCCAAGCCCAAACCAATGGCAGAAATCAGTGAAAGTACCACAACAGCCTGTAAGGCAGAATGTTCGATGAATAGACTATATAACCACTCCATGTATATAAAAACTAATAGGGCGCAAAGATAAAAACTATTTAGTCCGGTTCAAAACTTTTAAGCTTTCATTTCGCGCCCCAATTATACCCTGATTCATATATCCTGAAATCTTATTGATTACCCTTTTACACTGTTACCTGTTATTTTGTTTCTAATATCTGTTATATTTCTATCTTAACAATCTTATCCTTTCTCTTTTTACCCGCATCTTGTTATCCTTCCAACGATGCTTTTTTACCAGTTTCTTCCTTTACGCTTACCTATCTCTTTATCTTTTTCTAATTTCTTTATCTCTCCTAATTTCTTAACCTTTTCTTATTTCTTCCTGCTTCACGTTTCTTCCTGCTTTACGTTTCATCTTTTCCCTTGAAACTCCACAAAGTTATTTCGTCCGTCCAGATAACCGCTCAATCTGTTTCCACCGATATATACATCATCCAGGTATGAAACATCATTCGGTCCGTATGACATACGAATGGAAGTCTGTGCATAATTTTCCCAACTCCAACGGAAATTATATTCATATTGATCGACTGTTCCATTAGGATATTCCACCCGTATATAGTCGATTCCGGTACGGTCTAAAAAGAAATCCAGTTCCTGACGGCAATAGTTACCGTCCATGTCGCGGTAGAAACTAACCCAGGTACGGCTACATAAATCAGCCGAACGGTTATAGTACCCTGCACCATTATTATCATCATCATAGAAACTGTCTATTTCCACTTCGCAAGAGGTAAAACTTACCATCAATATAGCCATCAACGCCAAACCGAAGTATTTAAATGTGCTCGTTTTCATATTCCTTTATTTTTAATGGTTCTCTAATTATTATATATCATTTATCTTTCGATAGAACAAAAGTAGAGAATGAATTTTCCCCATGAAACTGAAAACTCCTACTTATCGGGAGGAAATTGCCTAAATCTAGGAGTAAATCCCTCCGGTGAAGTCTATTTCAAAGAATTCTTGTATCTTTGCCTCTTGCTAACAACACATGAAATTATCCGTCACATGAAGTCTATCAAATCGCATATCACCCAATTATTGAAGTCTCTCAATGAGGGAGTATTCGAAAAAGAGCATACCATCGCACTGTCTCTGCTATCCGCCATGGCAGGGGAAAGTATCTTTCTGCTGGGCCCTCCGGGAGTAGCCAAGAGTTTGGTAGCACGCAGGCTCAAACTGGCATTTAAAGACGCAGATGCTTTTGAGTATCTGATGTCCCGCTTCAGTACACCGGACGAAATATTCGGTCCCGTCTCCATTTCAAAATTGAAGGATGAAGATACGTACGAACGCATTACAAAAGGATACCTGCCGACAGCATCAATCGTCTTTCTGGATGAAATATGGAAAGCCGGCCCTGCTATCCAAAATTCCCTTTTGACGGTAATCAATGAAAAGATATACCGCAACGGACAATTTACGGTGCGTGTACCCCTGAAATCATTAATTGCCGCTTCCAACGAACTGCCGGCAAAAGGTGAAGGACTGGAAGCCTTATACGACCGTTTCCTGATCCGTCAGTTTGTCGGATGTATCGAACAGGAATATGCGTTCGATCAGATGATTTCTTCTACGCGGGAAATAGAACCTGAAATCCCTGAAAAGCTCCAGGTGAACGATGAATTATACAATCAAATACAAGCTGAAAGCGAAAAAGTAGGTATTCACTATACCATCTTCGAGCTGATTCACAATATCAAACGAGAAATTGAACAATATAATACAGGACGGGATGAAAACACCCCTCCTATCTATGTATCCGACCGCCGCTGGAAGAAAATAGTAGGTCTGCTCCGCACATCAGCCTATCTGAATGAATCTCCGGGAATTCATTTCTCCGACTGCCTATTGATGAGCGCCTGCCTATGGGATGAAATTTCGCAGCTCCCCATTATCGAAGAGATTGTAGAACAGTCGATAGCACGAGGCATCAACACCTATCTGTTAGGAGAAAAACGGCTGGAACAAAAATTGGACACACTGAAAGAAAACATGAAGTCCGAACACAGCCTGCGTGAACTTAGCGATCCGGGAATTCAGGTCGTAGACACCTTCTATCATCGCATAGAAGGTTATCACATTGCCGGAAATCTACTCATTTTTGCTTCCGATTACCAGTCTTTGAAGAAAGACAGCAACCGGCTGTTTTATATCCAGCAGGATAAATTCCGTCCGGTCAACAAAATCCTGAAAGCCTACGATTTTGTAAAAAACAGAAATATCGCGCAAAAGAATATCTATTCCCTCCGAAAAGGAAGACGGTCTGTTTTCGTCAACAATCAGGAATATCCGTTACTATGTTATGACAATTGCGACCCTTTGCCCGCACAACAGGATGGCAGCACTCCGTTCGAATTTACATTGCAGGAAGTGATCGACTTGCTCCATCAAATGGAGGTGGAATATAAAACAATCTCCGAACGGGAAACAGCATATACAAAAGAGCATCTCTTCTTAAGCTCATCGCAAAAAAGCAAGATCAAACGAATTTTAGGAGAGACTGCACATATCATAGAGAATTACCGGAACGAACTCCGCATCATCGCTCATGCCCATGAACAAGAGAACAGAGAGTATTAGGCTCAAACACCTGCAAGACATTTATTATGAGAAATTGCAGGGAATAGCCTACGATGTGTACGACGAACAACTGCACAACCTGATTATCCGTCCCGAAGAACTGGATGCGGATATTCACCGGTATTTTCGTCACACGCAACCCTCCCTGCAAGATTTCTACTCCCACTACGCGTCGCAATGGGAATACTTTCATGAAATGAATGAAGCATCCGACACCAAGTTTCTCCATTTCCTGAAAAACAGCGCCTACACGTTCTCAATGAAATATCACCTGGTAGACCTCAACGTAAAATACTACCTCCAGCGTTTTGACGCAATCAGCCCACGCTCTAAAGAATGGAAAGCGTTGCGGACTCTCTTCTTCGACAAATGGCACACACTGCTCTCGAACAACGAGTTCAACTATCAGATGGAACATATCGAGCGGCTTTGTGATGATTTCTACCGTCTTCAGCTATCACTTGCCAAAAACCTTCCGGTGCGTGGCGGCTCACGCCTCGTCTGGTTACTCCGCAACCATAAACAGATAGCAGAACAGATTTTAGAATACGAAGAAACGATCAAACGAAATCCCGTTATCCGTGAACTGGTAGAAATCTTGGGCAAGAAACACCAAAGCAGCCGGAAACGTTTCAAAATGACTGCCGGTATTCATCGGGAACAAATTATATCTCATGCCACCCGAAGCGATATTACAGGTATTTGCGAAGGAAACGACTTAAACAGCCTTCTTCCCTTGGAATATTGTTATCTGGCCGAAAAAAGTCTGCAACCCATTTTCTTTGAGCGTTTCATTGAGAAGAGATTGCAAGTCATCGACTATCAATCACACGAAAAGCAAACCATCAACGACAAGAAAACAATAGGGAACGAAGTTTCCGAAGAAGCCGAAGGCCCTTTCATTGTTTGCCTGGACACTTCCGGTTCCATGGCAGGCGAACGGGAAAGAATCGCGAAATCCACCCTACTTGCCATTGCCGAACTGACGGAAGTGCAACATCGAAAATGTTACGTCATCCTGTTTTCCGATGATATCGAGTGCATTGAAATCACAGACTTAGGCAGCAGTTTCGATCGCCTGGTCGATTTCTTATGCCAATCCTTTCATGGCGGAACCGATATGGAACCTGTTATCACACATGCTTTGCGAAAGATCAGCGAAGAAGGATATATGGAAGCGGACATTATCACCGTATCGGACTTTGAGATGCGTCCTGTCGATCAACTACTATCCCGAACCATCGAACACGCAAAAGCGAAACAGACAAAGATGTACGCTATTTCTTTAGGTGGCAAGAGTGCCGAGACCAGCTATCTGAAATTATGTGATAAATATTGGGAATATAGCATTCAAAACGCCGAAAGTCTTAATAAAAATAGAATCGAGGAATCAAATATTTAATCAATGTTATAAAACATCTCTTTTTTCTTGTTTTATTTGCAAAGTTGACAGAAGTCCGTATATTTGTACTGTGTTTTTCATAGTATTAGATTTAAGGTTAACAAAAAGATTGGCTGTCTGGGATAGATAGCCTTTTTTTATGTCCTTTTCTTACGTCAAATATACCGTCACTATCCCATCCGGATGTTTACCCTATCCCATGAAGATACCGTCACTATAATAAGCGGATAGCGTCAATATGTTTCAAGTTCCCATTCCATCGATAAAAATTAAAAGCTTTCGAAAAAAAATTCTTCCGTTTAACATTTGAAACATAGCAGGTTATCTCATTTTACAAAAAATAGGTAAAAAAAATCTTGCTAAAAGATTTGCGTAGTCCAAAAGTTCCCCCTATATTTGCACCGCATTTGAGAGAGAATGCGGGTTCAAGGAAGTTTGGGTGAGTGGCTGAAACCACCAGTTTGCTAAACTGACGTACTCGTAAGGGTACCGGGGGTTCGAATCCCCCAGCTTCCGC
>CEAG01034588.1_pt1 | contig 13732 bp, 14 predicted proteins | sample 554891 | NCBI WGS metagenome assembly CEAG01 (sample SAMEA3182116, study PRJEB8094) | gut metagenome | biome: human; feature: gut; material: Stool; isolation source: human stools | place: Canada | collected 2014-02-25
CTATTGGCAGAGTTAAATATGCGCTATTTTAATTCCGCCAACGGGTTAAGATAACTAATTTATCATCAAAGGATTCTTTAGGAAAAGAAAATTCAAAGTTCGCAATATTCCCTTTTGTTATAAAACGGATAACGCTACCTCGATACCCTCCGGTTATTTCTTTCAAATAGTATTTGATAAGGAGGTATAGATATGTGTGATATTTACTCTCAAAAGGAATTAGTACATATGTTCGCTGATAAGCTTCAAACTTCCCAATATATCGTTTAATATTAAAATCGCCATTACCAGCTAATAATATTGCATGGCCATTAAAACTATAAGAAGGGGCTCTTAACGTTTCTTGTGAACATGTAAAAAAAGGATATTCCCCGTGAGGTGATGAAAAATTTGCATCCTTTTTACCAGTGATGACATTAAAGAAATCTCCTAATTTTTTCTTTTGGCATAATTTTTCATCAATATCCACAAACCACGACCGGAAGAGGGCCTGCGCCTGCGCCTCCAAATTCGCATTGATACGCCGATTCAATTCGATTTTATCGAATAGTAAATCCATCAAGTGAATATATCGTGCTTGCTCCTTTTGAGAAGGTAGGCTAATAGATAGATTTAAAAATCTTTTCGTGTCGATTTTCCCTGCTCCAATACCTGTCGTTTCAAGCATGGAAGACAATAACTCTTTATTGCCGTACAACCAATAATATAAAAACTTAATGCTCGTAACGTTTTCTTGTTTAAGCACAATATTTTTAACGTCTTGATTGTAGGCAACGTCAGATACTACATAGCAGACAGGGATTCTATTGAATAAACCGCTTCCGCGAGTTAATAACAAAATGCTATCCTTTTTTGCAATCTTACTTCCTGCTTGTAGACCTTCTTCCGTAATAAATAAATCGGATGTAGAGATAAAATCATCGTACATTGATTTTGCACTTATCCATGGAATAGAACCTCCCCAATAATCTGGATTTGATTTATCGGGTGTTCCGCCGGATTTTAGTTGTATTATATCCCCCAGCCGGTATGTTTTCCATTCACTCATTTATTCAATGATAATTTGGGACTTATTTTTGTACAAACCATTTTTTTACATGGAATATCAGGAAGAATCTTCATAATGAGCGATTCTATCATTTCATATTCAATCGTGCTGCATGAAGGATCAACACTTATTTGTTTTATCATTTTCTTTAAGGTTGTGTTGTCAAAGACAATAGATCGAATATGATATACAACTGCTTCAGATTCAGATATAGTAAATATTGACTCTCTATCGTTGGGAATCATAAATAATCGAACCTCGGATTCATACTCAAAGGCTTTTCGCTTAATTAGTAATAAATTCATGAATTTTTCATCGGAGAAATCTTTGAAAAAATGTTCATATTCGGGATTTGTCTTCTTGTGTAATTCATCGATTTGTTTTGTCGTATAATTGTAATTTGCACAGCCTAAATAAAATTTCGCGTCCTCATATTGAGCTAAAGCTCTCAATAATATAGACCGTTGGAAATCGAAGCGAATTGTCCTAGAAGCAATTCCTCCTCCATCAGCTCTATACATTTTCCAAGCGGCTTCATTAGATATTTTACTTGTAAAACATGTGCAAAATAATTGCTTTGGTTGGTAATTGGTATTTTTATAATCTGCTAGATAGAAACGTTTTTCGTATGGATCGGTCCAGACTATAGGTTCTACAAAAGAGAATTCACCTGTTTGTAAAAAATCCATGGCCCGTTGGACATTCATGTATTTATACAATGAATGTGTTTGTTTTTCTAAGGATCGTCCTAAACGGTATATATTCTCGTATCCTGAAATAAGTTTGCAAGACGTCATGTTTTCACTTCATTTTATACCCGATACTTTCTAACTGCCGGCGGATCTCCGCCTCCAGATCGTGCGACCGCGCGAAAAGATCCGAAAGCTCGCCCGTCAGCCGCTCCATCTTCGCCGCGAAGGGTTCCGAATCCTCCGCCTGCGCCGCGATACCCACATAGCGCCCCGGCGTCAGAATAAAGTCCTGCGCCGCAATCTCCTCGGTCGTCGCCACGGCGCAGAAGCCCTGCTCCGCCTCCAGACGCCCCTCGGCGTAGGCCCAATAGGTGTCGGCGATGCGCTGGATGTCGCCCTGACGGGCCGGATCCTCCGACTCGCAGTCGGTCAGCTCGCGCAGCTTGCGCGTGACCATCGTCCCGAGGTTGCGCGCGTCGATGAAGAGCGTATGCCCCGGCTGCGTCTTGGCCTTGTTGAAGAACCAGATCGAGACGGGAATCTGCGTCGTATAAAAGAGTTGCGGAGGCATGGCCACGATGCAGTCCACCAGGTCGGCCTCGATGAGCCGCCGCCGGATGTCGCCCTCGCCGCCGCTCTGGCTCGACAGCGAGCCGTTGGCCAGCACGACGCCCGCACGCCCCGTCGGGGCCAGGTGGTGGATGATGTGCTGGATCCACGCGAAGTTGGCGTTGCCGTTCGGCGGGGTTCCGTACTTCCAGCGCACGTCGTCGGCGAGCTTGTCGGCGCCCCAGTCGCTGAGGTTGAAGGGCGGATTGGCCAGCACGAAGTCGGCCTTGAGCGTCGGGTGGCAGTCGTGGAAGAAGGTGTCGGCGTTGTACTGCCCCAGGTCGGCCTCGATACCCCGGATGGCGAGGTTCATCTGTGCCATCTTCCACGTCGTGGGGTTCGAATCCTGGCCGTAGACCGAGATGTTGTTGATGTTGCCAGCGTGGCTCTCGATGAAGCGCGCCGACTGCACGAACATCCCGCCCGAACCGCAGCAGGGGTCGTAGACACGCCCCCGGAAGGGTTGCAGCACCTGCACGAGGGTTTTGACCACGCACGCCGGGGTGTAGAATTCGCCGGCCAGCTTGCCCTCGGCCTCGGCGAAGCGCGAGAGACAGTATTCGTAGGTGCGGCCGAGGATGTCCTTCGAGTCGCCGTGCTGGTGCATGCGGATGTTGGTGAAGAGGTCGACGACCTCGCCCAGACGCCGTTTGTCGAGCTCGGGCCGTGCGAAGTTCTTCGGCAGGATGTCCTTCAGGCGCCGGTTTTCGCGCTCGATGGCCCGCATGGCGTTGTCGATGGCGGTGCCGATTTCGGGGGTGTGGGCCTGCGCGGCGATGGTCTCCCAGCGCGCCTCGGCGGGGACGTAGAAGATGTTCTCGGCGGTGTATTCGTCCTTGTCCTCCTCGAAGTCCTCGCCCTCGTCGACGAGCTGGCGGTATTTGGTCTCGAACTTGTCGGAAATGTATTTCAGGAAGATCAGACCCAGCACGACGGACTTGTATTCCGACGCGTCGATATTGCCGCGCATCTTGTCCGCCGCGCGCCAGATCTCCTTCTCGAAGCCGATATCGGCCGTATTCATGGTTGCCATAGGTGATTGGAAAGGAATATTTCGAGTAAAGATAGCGGTTTTTCGGGAAAGTCTGTGCAATTTTTCATACAAAAACGGTGCGGCGGCGGAGTGTTACCGTTTGAGGGTATGTTGTCGGATTACCGGACGTTCGGGGCGGACGGGGTAGCCCAGGCGGGTCATGAGTTCTACATACCTATATAGCATATTTACATCACTGATTATCAGTGACCATTCATTTTAATCGGTACAACCTCTGTTTTGACAAATACACAGAATGTAGGGACAAATGCAAACCGTTGTATTTCATTGCTTTGCATATACGTGTTGTACCGCTTCTTTTCAGCTCTTTTATGGAATGTCCACTATCAGATACAAGGTGTTGAATGATAGGGCATTTCCGCAGGTATGTTACAGAACGCTTGTTGAATACAAAGGTAGTGGTTTTCTTGGAATTTCTGTGGTTTGCGGTGGAATTTTTATTAGTCTGGTGCAATGAAATATTTGATTCGTTGGAAAAAGTGTAGCGAAACTGAATTATTCGCTTGAAAAAGTGTAGAGTAGTGCTTGTGTACTTTAATTTGTAGTTTTGAATCTTACTATATTATACCTTATCTGATATAATAATGCTGATAATGAAATAAATTATACCCCTTGTGGTATAATGTGAGATATTTATATTAACTTTGTACCCGAAAAGGTATAAAATTAAATGCTTATGAATAATCTCTCTACTACGGTCAAGCTGTTGCGAAAGCAGTATAACCTGACGCAAGAAGAACTTTCGTTGAAGTCGGGGGTAGGATTGCGCTTTGTGCGAGACCTCGAACAGGGAAAGGAAACGCTGCGTCTTGATAAAGTGAATCAGCTCCTTGACTTTTTCAATTATGAAATGGTAGCAACTTCTAAAATTGATAATCAATGAGACAAGCCCATATATTTTACAAAGACCAATTGGCGGGGATTCTGACAGAAAACGATGCAGGATATGAGTTCTGCTATTTGCCGGAATATCTTTCTCTTGAAAAGGCAAAGGCGGTTAGCATGACATTGCCTTTGCAGGAGGAAGCATATACAAGTCCTGTGCTATTCCCATTTTTCGACGGTCTGATTCCTGAAGGATGGTTGTTGGATGTTGCATTGCGGAATACAGACATCAGTATTCTTGACCGGATGGCGTTGTTGCTGACATGCTGCAAAGATTGTATCGGAGCAGTAAGTGTTATTCCTTTGGAAGAAAAGGAGGGAAGCCATGTGTAATTGCTTATATTGTTATCGTCCGCTCTTAAAAGGGGAAAAGGATATGCATACGGCTTGCATAAAGAAGTTCTTCGGAACAACAACATTACCAGTTCTTGATTATACGACAGAGCAACTTGATCAGCTTGCTCTGCAAATCATCCAAGACCAAACATCTTTGACTGGTGTTCAGCCGAAATTATCCTTGCATTTGAATGAGCATGAGGGAAGCAAACGATTGACTATTGTCGGGCTATGGGGCGGTTATATCTGTAAGCCTCAGACCTCGCAATATGAAATGATGCCTGAGGTCGAGGACTTAACCATGCACCTTGCAGAGGTGGCTCGTATTGAGGTAGTTCCTCATACGCTGATGCGGATGGCAGATGATACGCTATGCTATCTTACCCGTCGAATTGACAGGACTTCTGCCGGAGAGAAGATTGCGATGGAAGATATGTGTCAACTGACCGAAAGGCAAACAGAGCATAAATACAAGAGTAGCTATGAACGTATCGGCAAGGCTGTTTTAAAATACTCGTCTTTACCTAAAATGGATGTTACCAATTTCTTTGAGTTGGTGCTTTTCTCTTGGTTGACAGGAAATAACGACATGCACTTGAAAAACTTCTCTTTGTATGAGGTGGCAGATATGATACGTTTGACCCCTGCTTACGATTTGTTAAATGCGGCTATCATCAATCCTAAAGATGACGAAGAGTTGGCATTAACCTTGAATGGTCGGAAGAAAAAGCTTCAAAGAGAAGATTTTATCAGGTCAGCAGCTACGTTGGGTATAGAGAATGTGATTGTAGAACGGCTGATAAATAAGTATATCAAACTATTGCCCAAGTTTGAGACTGTCATTCAAAGCTCTTTCCTAAGTGATGAATTAAAAGAAAAGTATGGCGAATTGTTGAAGGAACGGCTTGCGAGGCTTTCACAAAAGCTATAAAATGGTAAAAATACACAATGCTATGGATATATTAAATCTCACCCCAATAACATCATTGTTCATCCTAATTTTAATAGAAAAAGACGATGGACAAAAGAAACAAATTGTGGAGATGCCAACAAATGGCTCGTGTGTTTAAGGCTCGTATGATTCTATATGCCGCTTATGGGCATTGTGTTATCCGTGAGGATGGAAACTATTATGAACATCCTCATTGGTTTGAGTTGGCAAAAGACAAATGAAAACTACAGGTACTCCCTGTAGTTGTTGGATGTGTAGAGGATTTGAATATGACCGCAAGGAGTATAAGAAAGAAACTTTGCGTATTATTCGGGAATCAATGGAGTAGACTAAAAATTAGATAACGGAATCTATTATACATAGGTTCAGTTATCTAATTCTATAATGAGTAGAAGTTTTTGTTTGTATCTCCAAAAGTTAAATCGTGTTATTGAACAGTTGATATTAGTATATAAATCGAATATGTAATTAAAAGATTTTTTAAGCTCTATTTATTATTATTTTGAGTTTGAAAAACTCGTCTTGAATTGTTTGTAAATTCTCTTGAATTTCAACGATTCTTTCTGGACTATATGTGATTTTACCTCTTTTAACTTCAATGTCAGGAGGTGATTTAGACATAACAGATGTGTCAGTAAGTAAAGGTTTTAATCGTTTGTAGTTTGTATCTAAAACTTCTTTAATGTCATCCACTTTAAATTCAGATTTTTTGAAAGAATCTATTTTCTTAAATAACTTATGGCGTGTTATATTGGATTTTGAATATAAGCTTATCACCTCTGTATAGGTTGTACTATTCAATTTATTTCCAAGTTCGACTAGTGGAGATTCGGTGTTTTCTACCTGAGAAATAAACATCTCTTTTTCTATTCGAACATCTTGTACTTCTTTCTCTAGAACTTTTGATATATAAATTGCACAACCTATGGTTAAAAATAGCGATATTGCATCTATTATAGATATTTCCTTGTTTAAAACAAAATATCCCCAATCAATCAGTTTACCACAACAACATCCAATACTGAATATTATAATATAGATAATTATGTTAATGATTTTGTTCTTTTTCATAGGCATCTTCAATATAATTATCTACTTCTTCTTTATAATCAGGATCTTCGTCTGAAATTATAATAAGTGTTTGTTTGAGAATATTGTAATTTATATGGTCTCTCCTAATTAGACCTCCGAAAGATTCTTCCAAAAAAGATGTACCTAAACCAGCAGTGCCGTCTAAGTCAACAATTAGCTTTACATTCATTTCTATTGCTTTTTTCAGTGCAGGATGTAGAACATTTTGTCTAAATTCTTGACCGGAATAATCTCCTTCTTCAGGATAACGAGCACCCGGAATACGACTGAAATCTGTCGCGATTTTTATTATAATATCTTTATTCATAATTTATATTTACATTGTTAAAATTCAATTCCCAATGGATAAATGTTCCAGCAAACGAATTGTTTAATTTGACATTTGTACCTGCTGTGTATTCAACTTTAGCATCGTTTGCTATAACAACAACGTTTGCAATCTTGTTGTCTTCACACGCTTTAAATAAGCATGGAAGACCCTTACCTCTATAATACTTACCTGTTGATGTCTTATGAATTTCTCCCTTAAGTAGCAGAGAGAGCATTTCTGCATTATTTTGCGGATTGAATAATTCACGGATCTTTGGTATAATATTATAAAACTTACCATGTTCATCATTACGTAAGCTATTAATTATGCCAACGCCATAATCTATAAATGAAAAGTATGCTTTCTTTAACTTTTCATCATATTGTACAGTTGTCCACCAATGATGTAAGCCCTTTGAATCAAAAGAAGCATGATTATTTGTGTTTTGCATGAGTTCAAGAAAAACTCTTTGAACCCCCAAACATCTTCTTTGCTTACCCCATATTAAATTGGATATTTCTGAAATAATTTGATCTGCTAGACTAGAGTCTACTACTTTTCCTGCATGAGTTAGGACTTTGTTCCTGCAAAACGCATAATTAGGTTCATTGCTTATATTTCTTTTATACAACTGATCAAAAAAACCAGAATCAACCAATGCTTTATTTGCATTCTTATTTTTAGGGAAATTTCCATTAAAATCAATATGATTGTATTTGAATTTAGTCATTATTGATAAGAGGACGACAATAGCCCCATGAGCTATTGTTTCTACATCTGTTAAATTGACAAATACCTTACTTCGATTCTTTAAGCATTTTTCGATTTTTGCTATGAATTTTAGTGATTCTTCTGTGTTTTCGATTAGTGAAAAGTTCGAAGGAGCCTTTATTTTAGAATAATCTTTAAATCGATTTTCTAAAATATATTTCTGACGTTCTTCTTTTGATTTCCCTTGAAGGTAACGCCTTTTGTTTTTCTTTTTTTTCTTTGATATAATCCGTCTTAATTCTTGCTTTTTGGCATGATTAATAAGGATTTTCTTTTCTCTTTCTGTTAATATTTTCATATATCAGTTATACACATTTTTATGTGTGTTGTCTATTGGGATGACAAAAGTACAAAAATAATCCCAGTTGTCGAATATAATTCACTATATTTGCACTATAAAATCGTATCAAAGAATGAAACTGAATAGAATAAAAGCAGTCCTTTCGGAAAAAGGCATTTCTCAAACGTGGTTAGCCAAACAGTTGGATAAGAGTTTTAGCATGGTCAATGCCTATGCGTGCAATAGGATTCAACCTAATTTGGAAACGCTTCAGCGGATTGCCGAGATTCTACAGGTTGATTTAAAGGATTTGATAACCGATAAAAAGGAAAGACTACAATAGAATTTAAAGCGATTTCGGTGGTCTTAGATGTATTTAATCTATATAAGATTGAAAATACACTGAATGTTAGAATACTAAATAGTAAGATAAAAATGTTGTAACTACTCATAATAAGGCAAGGATATGTCAACACAAAGTGAAGCGGCATTGGAAGCCGGACTGATAGCCACTCTTCTACAAATGGACTATGAATATGTCCAAATCGTAGAAGAGGATAATATGTATGCCAATTTTAAACGACAGTTGGAGGTTCATAACCGCAAACGACTGGAGGAACATGGGCGTAGCGAGTTTACAACAGAAGAATTTGAAAAGATTCTTATATACCTTGAAGGTGGTACTCGCTTTGAAAAGGCAAAGAAACTCCGTGACTTATATCCGCTTGATACGGCTGATGGACAGCGTATATGGGTGGAATTTCTAAATAGGCAGCAGTGGTGTCAGAATGAATTTCAGGTTTCCAACCAAATCACGGTGGAAGGACGTAAAAAATGCCGTTATGATGTGACGATTCTAATTAATGGTTTGCCACTTGTGCAGATTGAATTGAAACGTCGTGGCGTGGAACTTAAACAGGCATACAATCAAATACAGCGTTATCACAAGACTTCGTTTCACGGATTGTTTGATTATATCCAGTTGTTTGTTATATCCAATGGTGTTAACACTCGCTATTTTGCCAATAATCCAAATAGTGGGTATAAGTTCACATTCAACTGGACAGATGCCGCCAATCATCCATTCAATGAATTGGATAAGTTTGCTGTATTCTTTTTGGAAAAATGTACACTTGGCAAAATCATAGGAAAGTATATCGTGCTGCATGAGGGTGACAAGTGTTTGATGGTACTTCGTCCTTACCAATTCTATGCGGTAGAGAAGATTTTGGATCGTGTACAAAACTCCAATGATAATGGTTATATCTGGCATACAACAGGTGCTGGAAAAACATTGACCTCATTCAAGGCCGCACAACTTGTATCAGAATTGGATGATGTGGATAAGGTGATGTTTGTTGTTGACCGTCATGACCTCGATACTCAGACGCAATCGGAATACGAGGCGTTTGAACCGGGTGCAGTGGATAGTACCGACAATACGGATGAACTCGTGAAGCGACTTCAAAGCAATTCCAAAATCATCATAACCACCATTCAAAAACTTAATGCGGCAGTTAGTAAGACTTGGTATAGCAGTAAGATTGATGCTATCCGTCATTCACGCATCGTGATGATTTTTGATGAGTGTCACCGTAGTCATTTCGGGGATAGCCATAAAAAGATTATGAAGTTCTTTGATAATGCCCAGATTTTTGGCTTTACGGGAACACCTATCTTTACTGAAAATGCAGTGGATGGACATACGACAAAAGAAATTTTCGGCAATTGTCTTCATAAATATCTCATCAAAGATGCTATTGCTGATGAAAATGTGCTCGGCTTCCTCGTGGAGTATTATCACGGTAACGAGATTGTAGATAACGATAACCAAGCTCGTATGGAGGAGATAGCAAGATTTATCCTTAACAACTTTAATAAATCTACATTTGATGGAGAGTTTGACGCATTGTTTGCTGTGCAGTCTGTTCCTATGCTTATCCGCTATTACAAGATTTTCAAATCATTGAATCCTAAAATCCGTATAGGTGCAGTATTTACATACGCAGCCAATAATAGTCAAGATGATGAACAGACCGGTATGGGAACGGGAAAATATGTCAGCGAAAATGTGGGCGAAGCAGATGAACTGCAATCCATTATGGATGATTATAATGAAAACTTTGGTACATCTTTTACCACAGAGAATTTCCGTGCTTATTATGATGATATCAACCTGCGCATGAAAAAGAAGAAAGCGGAAATGAAACCGCTTGACCTTTGTCTTGTCGTGGGAATGTTCCTTACAGGCTTTGACAGTAAAAAGCTGAACACGCTTTATGTGGATAAGAACATGGAATATCACGGGTTGTTGCAAGCGTTCAGTCGTACCAACCGAGTGTTGAACGAGAAGAAACGATTCGGTAAAATCGTATGCTTCCGTGACCTGAAAAACAATGTTGATACGTCTATAAAACTGTTTAGCAATTCCGACAATCCTGAAGATATAGTACGTCCTCCGTTTGAAAAAGTAAAGCAGGAGTACAAGAGTTTGGCAACAGATTTTCTGCAAAAATATCCAACGCCAAGTAGTATAGACCTTCTGCAAAGTGAAAATGACAAGAAGAATTTTGTACTTGCGTTCCGTGACATTATTCGTAAACATGCAGAAGTTCAGATATACGAAGATTACAGCGAGGATGCTGAAGACCTCGGTATGACCGAACAGCAGTTTAACGATTATAAGAGTAAATACCTTGATATTACAGTTGGGTTTATTGATCCACCTGCTACACCGTCAACTGTTGCGGAAGATCCTGCCCCATACGGGAATAATCAAGGGCTGGAAGACATTGATTTCTGTCTTGAACTTCTGCATAGTGACATTATCAATGTGGCGTATATTCTTGAACTCATTGCGGAACTTGACCCATATAGCGATGATTATTCAGAAAAGCGCAAGCATATCCTTGATACAATGATTAAGGATGCTGGAATGCGAGGCAAAGCAAAACTCATCGACGGCTTTATTCAAAAGAATGTAGATGAAGACAAGGAAAACTTCATGAATGGGCGCAATAGAGCAGATGGAACAAATGAATTAGAGGAACGTTTGAACCAATATATTGTGTCAGAACGCAATAAGGCTGTAAGTGATTTGGCTAATGATGAACAAATTTCTGCCGAAGTGCTTAATCTTTACATAAAAGAGTATGACTATTTGCAAAAAGAACAGCCTGAGATTATACAAAAGGCATTGAAAGAAAAGCATCTCGGTCTTATCAAAACTCGCAAGGCTTTGACGAGAATTATGGAAAGATTGCGTAGTATTATAAAAACGTTTAATTGGGAATAATTAAAAGTTATTCAATCATGAAATTAGGTAAACTGGAGCAGATAACAGACCTTCGTTCTGTCTGGAAACATGAAGCCAAAGATTTTACTCCTTGGCTTGCAAAAGAAGAGAATTTGGAAATTCTCAGCGAGGCTGTAGGTATTGATATAGTCGTTGAAGAACAGGAATCCAATGTAGGCGATTTCAGTGTTGATTTATTTGCGACAGAGGAGGGGACGGGACGACGGATAATCATTGAGAATCAGCTAGAGGAAACAAATCATGACCATCTTGGCAAAATCATAACGTATGCTTCAGGTAAAGAAGCTGAAGTAATAATTTGGATTGTCAGAAAAGCACGTGACGAGCATAAACAAGCAATAGAATGGTTAAATCAGCATACGGATGACAAGTTCGAGTTTTTCTTAATAGAAATAGAATTGTGGAAAATCAATGATTCAGAACCTGCACCTAAGTTCAATATTGTAGAACGACCTAATACTTGGGCAAAGGCAATGAAAAAGACAGCAGCACTTTCAGAAACAGAAAACTTGAAATTAGCATTTTGGGAAAAGTTCAACAACGAAGCTCCAAAACACTCTGCCTTTATAAGGGAATTTAAGCTGCGTAAACCACAAGCTCAGCATTGGTATGACCTAGGTTTAGGATCATCAGCATATCATCTTTGTATGACATTAAATACTAAAAATAATTGTTTGTCAGCTGGATTGTATGTTAATGAGGACAAGGATATCATTACCCGATTTAAGTCAAATGAAGAATTGGTATCTAAAATATTAGGGATTATAAATCCTAATGAAATAGAATGGCGACTAGATGAAAATAAAAAGGCAAGTCGTTTCCTTATTCTTCATCCTATGGGGGATATGAATGATAAAGATAATTGGGATAATGGATGTGCATGGCTTTGTGATATGTGTGTAAAAATCAAACAAGTAGTAAAAGAAATACTAAAATAATATGAGCGAAGAATTACAGCAGAAACTCCGTGACCAACTTTGGGAGGTTGCAAATCGTTTGCGTGGTAATATGTCGGCAAGCGACTTTATGTATTTTACATTAGGTTTCATCTTCTATAAGTACTTGTCGGAGAAAATAGAGAAGTATGCCAACAATGCCTTGGTGGATGATGAAATAACCTTTAAGGAATTGTGGGAAATGGATGATACAGATGCGGTTGAACTACAAGAAGAAGCGAAAAATCAATGCTTGGAGAATATTGGTTATTTCATAGAACCAAAATTTTTGTTTTCGTCAGTAATTGAGGCTATCAAGCGTAAAGAAAATATCTTGCCTATGCTCGAACGTTCATTGAAGCGTATTGAAGACAGTACGTTGGGACAGGATAGTGAAGAGGATTTTGGCGGATTGTTTTCGGATATAGACTTGGCATCGCCTAAATTGGGCAAGACAGCTGACGATAAAAACACGCTCGTTAGTAACGTTCTTCTTGCATTAGATGATATAGACTTCGGAGTAGAGGCATCGCAGGAGATTGATATTTTGGGTGATGCTTACGAATATATGATTTCGCAATTTGCCGCAGGAGCCGGGAAAAAGGCTGGAGAGTTCTATACTCCGCAGGAGGTCAGCCGTATCTTAGCAGAAATTGTTTCCATCGGACACCAGCGTTTGCGCAATGTATATGACCCTACTTGCGGTAGTGGCTCGTTGCTTCTTCGTGCTGCCAATATCGGAAATGCAGTTGATATTTATGGACAGGAAAAGAATCCTACAACTTATAACCTTGCCCGAATGAATATGTTGCTTCATGGCATCAGATTCAGCAACTTCAAGATTGAGAATGGTGATACACTTGAATGGGATGCGTTTGGTGATACTCAGTTTGATGCTGTAGTTGCAAATCCTCCGTTCTCTGCAGAATGGAGTGCTGCCGACAAATTCAATACTGATGATCGTTTCAGCAAAGCAGGAAGGCTTGCACCACGTAAGACTGCCGATTATGCTTTTATCCTGCACATGATTTATCACTTGAACGAGGGCGGTACAATGGCTTGTGTTGCTCCGCATGGTGTACTATTCCGAGGAAATGCGGAGGGCGTTATCCGGCGTTTCCTTATAGAAAAGAAAAACTATGTGGATGCTATTATAGGATTACCTGCAAATATTTTCTATGGCACAAGTATTCCGACTTGTATTCTTGTTTTTAAGAAGTGCCGTAAAGAAGATGACAATATTCTGTTTATTGATGCAAGCAAGGAATTTGAAAAGGTAAAGACTCAGAACAAGCTCCGCGAGCAGCATATCCAAAAGATTGTCGAGACTTATCGTGACCGCAAGGAAATAGAAAAGTATAGTCACCTTGCCTCTCTTCAAGAAATAGCCGAGAATGATTACAATCTGAATATTCCCCGTTACGTTGATACCTTTGAAGAGGAAGAACCTAT
>CEAG01001041.1_pt1 | contig 13564 bp, 9 predicted proteins | sample 554891 | NCBI WGS metagenome assembly CEAG01 (sample SAMEA3182116, study PRJEB8094) | gut metagenome | biome: human; feature: gut; material: Stool; isolation source: human stools | place: Canada | collected 2014-02-25
TTACCTGCGAAGTAACGGAAAATTTTAACAAAAAAATAAGAGAAAGTAATACCAAATATGCGAGATTATTCACTTTTTATTTTTTAAAATTTATAAATTTAAAGTTTTCAATTATAAACATAAGTATGTTCTTGTTCAGTGTCTTAATGGCCGGTACTGCAGGAACTTTCACGTCTTGTAAGGACTATGATGACGACATCAAGGACTTGCAGGGACAATTGGATAAGAAAGCTTCACTTGATGAATTGAACTCTAAATAAGTACTTTGGAGACTTCTATCGCTGAAGCCAAAACTGAACTTCTAATGTTAAAACAGCAGCACAAGAAGCATTGGACAAAGCAGGACAAGGTGGGGCTTCTTCTGAGGACGTTGCAGCCTTGAAGTAAGCTTTAGAGGATGCAAATACAGCTCTACAGAAACAAATCACAAGCTGGCTTCTCTGGATGCTGTAGACAAAAATATTGCAGATCTGAAGACGGAATTACAGAAAGATTTCATCTCCGATGCAGATTTGAAGGAACTCGCAACTAAGGTTGAAAAATTGAGCGTAGAAGTGATGACCTTGATTGGTCATCGTTTGACAAGTCTCACATTGATTCCGACTACATACATCAATGGTATTCCTTCTATTGAATTACTGTCATTGCAGTATACTCCGCAGGTTTATACTGCTGTAACAGGCCATCAAGACAATGCGAACCCGAGAGATCACGGGCAACTTCGCCCTGTTTTGGACCACAAACCAGTAGCTAATGCCAAATCCCTTAATATCTCTACAGAAAAGAACAAGGTTAGCTACAAAATGAGTCCAAGCATCGGTGTATTGAAAGATGATATTAAACTCTCGCAGTTCGAAGGCATCAAATCTCAGAATGTAACCAAGTCTACTCCTGAAGTCTTGGAGAATGCACTTATCGAAGTAGTAGATTATAGTGTAGATGGTGGCATTTTGACTATACAATACAAGCATTAGACGTTTTACCTATCTCCCTACGCAAGTGTAGATGGTGGCATTTTGACTATACAATACAAGGAGAACAAGGGATATCTGAATGAAAAAATCAGTACATATGGCTCTGCACATGGAGAAGGTAAGCTTGAAACATTCTGGATGGCTTCTCTGCCCCCCCTATTGCTGACAAGAATCTGACAGATGAAGAAGAAAAGGCCGGTAAAGAAGTGTATGTAAGTTCTGAATACAGCCGTATCGAAGAATCTATAGTATTCCCTTATTTGGCTAACAAGCATATTGACTTCTCAAAAATATCTGGCAATTTTGCTGACGAAGAACAAAATGGCAAATATGTTCACTATCATGACTCTATTTGCTTGTACAAATCAGGAAATGAAGAGCTGGTAGACGTTAAGCAAGCATATGACGAACCGCTTGATTTGAGAACACTGGTAACAGTATGCTATACTTATGCAGAAGACGAACATGGTAGCCACAAGGAATTGAGCAACTACCCCGACTATGGTCTGGAGTTCCGTTTTGCTTTGGCAAAAGCCAAGTATCTGCAGGGTGACCGGAAGACAGACGAACAAGAATTCGGCCGTATCTTGTCTGATGGTTATACTCTGAAGCCTGAAGTTTATGACGTAGAGTTGGGAGACAACGAATATTCCAAAACTTCTATCGGTCGTGAGCCTATCATTCGCGCTGAGTTATGGGATAAGAACAATGGTAACATGATTGCAGTTCGCTACATTAAGATCTGTTGGACTGGTGAAAAGGATCAGACTATTGCTGCTATCACATTCCCGAACGACACTGTAACTTGTCATGACATGTTCCAGCAGCTGTTCTCTAAGGAAATGAACGAGAAGATCTATCATATGGTTAAGTTCGATAGTGGACAGAGTATGAGTAAAACTCAGTTCCATAACATCTACAAGGACATCGAAATCCTTGAACTTAGAAAAGATGGTAAGAAGATTGACCTCAGCACATTGGCAGAGTCTACAGATGCTTTGAATGACTGGGAAGAAGGAGCAAATAAAGTTGGTAAAGACGGCGGTGAACTCATCAATAATAACAAAGAACTTGTATTCGGTTTCTTACAGGATGCTGAGGACAATACTTCTTTCAACTTGGTTTGGCTATGAATCCGAAGACTGTTGGTACATTGGCTTACAATGCTGCAAACAAGACTTATGCTTCTACATTTGAAATTGATGTTAAGTACGTTGACGGAACTGGTTTGAATGATGACATCAAGCAGACAATTGTTGTTCCTGCACAGAAGTTTGCATACCAAGGTACTTTCTGGAAGAATGGTAAGGGTGAAGGTGTCTTCAATGTGAATCCGATTGTTTACACTACTGCAAATGACGGTGGAACACAGAAAGACCCGCATGTATATCCGGGTACTCCAGACGGTTGTGAGCTTAAAGACTATAGCCACATCGAAGCTGACTTGGTTAATGGCTTTGTATATAAACCGACCAAAGAAAAACCAGCCAACTTGGCCCAATTCATCCAGTATATTCGTGAGTGTGCAGAGGTTAAGTTTATCTTTGACGAAACACGTATGAAAGACCTGACTACTTATCCGCATTTGAAAGACTTTGTCACAAGCGATGACCAAACCCAATTGTGGTATAAGACTAAAGGTACAGCAAAAGACGAAGTTGTAGGTGACAACAGCAACATCGGTAGAACGGATGCAGGAATTAATGATTATATACAATCTAACGATTTGGCTGCCACTATCAATAACCTGATGGGTGCTGATGCTACAGAAAACAAAAAGAACTTGCCTTGGAATTATGATGAAAAATTAGGTAATAGCGTAAATGAATGCTCCAGTATCATCCGTCTCCACGAAAAAGATGACTTGAACGGTACTGATGCCGCCCTCAAGTTGATTGGCAAGGAAGTTCCTGTACAGCTAGTTGTTGCATACAATGACTTCAATGTTATTCCAGTTCAAGAATTTGAGGTACACTTCATCAACCCGTTGACTATTGACGGTTCTATCAGCGACAACTTCGTTGATGCTGAAATTGACGGTAGCTTCTTGAGCGTTGCCAAGAACTTCACATTCACTGACTGGAATAATAAGCCGGTAGCTGCTGCTGTAGCTGACAAGGCCACTGGTGATGAAGTTTATGCACATGCTTTGTATGACTACTATGCTGTGCGTGAAGTTAAGTTCTTGACTGATAAGACCACTACCAGCTTGGCTTGGAATGCTGCAACCAGCACTTATGAGCATAAGGAGGGTACTACTGACGGTAAGTTGCCGACCAATGCTTCATTGAAGATGATGAACTGGGATGAGACAAAAGCTAAGTCTACTGCTACAGAAGCTAAAGCTGACCCGACTCACTTGGCATACTTCAACAACCATGGTACTCCGGTTAACGTTGACTACAACATGTTCCTGACTGTAAATGTCAACTACAAGTGGGGTGTATTGAGCAAGGATAACCTGAAAGTCATCGTTAAGAAGGCTGCCGGTACACCGAGTGCCAAATAATTAAAAAGAGATTCTTGATATAATTTAATAAAAGGGACGTCCTCTTGCAGGACGTCCTTTTTTTCAATCTTTCATTTATAAATATCAGATATGAAGAAAATACTATTCATTTTGACCGTGTCAGTTTCACTCATCTGCTTTTCTTCATGTAAGAAGTCAGCAGCTACACATCCTTTTCCAGGCAAATTCATCACTGAAACCGGTATCCAATTCAACCTTCGATCCGACTCCACCACCTTGATTCAATATGATGATTCCAGCTCTTACGAGAGTACATGGAGAGCCTATAATCAAGGAGACACACTAAAGTATGCCACTATTGAGTTTGCCGGTTACTTTAACTATTATTATCTGCGTAATGGTAAACTCTATCGCAATGAACATAATATGATACGTCAAGTTCTTGGTGAAGAAATTGAATATCAAGATTAAAACAGAAAATAGCTATTGCTATTCCTCTATTCTTGGGATGAGGAAAAGAATAGCCATTTCATATGATAGTTAACCACACACTTCTATTAATAATCATTTTATGATTATCATCTAATGATTATTGTGATATTTTCTATATATTTGCGTGTAAACTCAATAATCATATGAAAAATCCATTTGTTACGAACGGCTATGTGTCACCAGAATATTTCTGTGACAGAGAGAAAGAAACGACTAAAATCGTCTCACTTTTGACGAATGAGAATAACATAGCCTTGATTTCCCCACGCAGATTAGGCAAAACAGACTTGTTGCGGCATTGTTTTGGACAGCCGGAAATCAAGGAGCATTATCACACTTTTATCATCGACATCTATGCCACAAGCTCTGTACGCGATTTTGTGAATGTTTTCGGCAAGGCTGTACTGGATGAATTACGTCCAAAAGGTAAATCCGTATGGAGTACCTTCCTGAATGTCCTGGCCTCTCTTCGCTCCGAAATAACATTCGACATGAATGGGCAGCCTACGTGGGGAATCGGTCTGGGAGCTATAACCAATCCCTCTGCAACATTGGATGAGATATTCTCCTATCTGAACAATGCCGGAAAACCATGCCTAATCGCCATCGATGAATTCCAGCAAATAACCAAATATGCAGACGATCCCAACATAGAAGCGGCATTACGGACACATATACAACGCTGTTCCAATGCCCACTTTGTCTTCTCCGGGTCCCATAGGCATCTGATGGGGGCAATGTTTACTTCTCCGACACGTCCATTCTATCAATCAGTTACATTGATAAACCTGCCTCCCATTTCTGTTGATAAATACGCGGAGTTCTGCCTTAAGCACTTTGAGCGGGCAAGCAAACTCTTAGATACATTGGTAATAACAGAGTTATATGAACGCTTCAATGGTATAACTTCGTATATGCAGAAGGTTATGAACATTTTATTTTCCATGACCGGAACTGGAGAAATATGTATTCCCTCAATGATAGATACTGCCATTAACGACCTTCTAGACTTTTCTGCCGACACCTATGATGCCTTATTATATCAGATGCCCGAAAAGCAGCGTATTGTATTTATGGCAATAGCAGCAGAGGGAAAAGCTAAGGCTATCTCAAGTGGTGGCTTTGTACGTAAATACAAGTTGCAATCTGCAAGTTCTGTCTCTTCAGCTGTAAAAGGACTGCTAGAAAAAGACTTTATTACGTATGATAAAGGTATTTACCAGGTATATGATCAGTTCTTCCAACTTTGGTTGCAAAGGAACAAGCTTTAATGGTTTCTTTCTTGAATCTTATATTCATTCAATTTATTTGTAATTGCAGGGCAAACCATTTATAAATAATTTAGAAATGAGCAGAAATGAAATTACCTTACAAGAGATGTTCTCCTCAGTCATCGGGGAACTCCGGGAAAGCAGCAGGTGGGGGACGGCACACATCTACCAGTCAACGGTGAATGCATTCTCGGCATTCACCAAATGGCAACCGATGTCCATGTGCAAACTGAGCCCGACCGTACTGAAGAGATTCGAAAACTTCCTCAGGCAGAGGAATTGTAGTTGGAATACGGTATCCACCTATATTAAAGCAATACGTTCGGTTTACAACCAGGCGGTGGACAGAAAGCTGGTGCGATATGTACCCAGGCTGTTTGAGCATGTGTATACCGGCACACGGGCAGATAGGAAAAAGGCGCTCGAAGCTTTTGACATAGGCTCTTTGGTGCGAGAGACGGAGATGAGCCTGCAGACCGATAATTCTCCCAACACCCGACAGAAAACAAAAATTTTCTTTGTATTGATGTTTATGCTAAGAGGGATTCCTTTTGTGGACCTCGCCTATTTGCATAAGAGGGATTTACAAGGAAACACTTTGTCTTATAGGCGCAGGAAGACGGGACGGGCACTAACCGTGTCACTCACACCCGAAGCCATGCAGATGGTCAGGATGGTGGCGGACAGGAACCCCGACTCCCCCTATCTGTTTCCCATCCTGCAGAGCGAGGAAGGTACGGAAACCGCATACCGGGAATACCAGTCGGCACTCAGGGCATTCAACCAGCGTTTGGCAGTGCTCAGGCAGTGTCTGGGAATGCAGTCGGCACTCAGTAGTTATGCCGCGAGACATACTTGGGCCACCATGGCTTACCACTGCGAGATACATCCCGGAATCATATCAGAAGCCATGGGGCACTCCTCCATCACAGTGACGGAAACCTATCTGAAGCCTTTCAGCAACAGAAAAATTGACGAGGCCAATCAAAGGGTAATTTCTTTTGTAAGAAGTGGAGTGTGTACGGTGTAAAAGACGTTACTTCTTTTGATAGGATAGAATAGATTTGTCGCACATTTTCCGGAATCTTCAAACAGAGTTTTGAGGAACGGAATGATGTTGTCTTTACGGAGCTCACATCGGTTCTATCAATATGCTGTTATTCAACCTTTTGAGCTGAAAATACACACTTCCATTTTTTGAAGGCCTCATTTCATTACTTTCCCATTGTCACTTTTCTGGACTTCTAATCCTCTTTCCAATATCCCAACGAACAGATTTTTACTATTCCAAACAAAACCGGTCTATTTTCTCCTTATTCCCTGATTATTAATGAAATTAACAAGATTTCATTACCTGCGAAGTAACGGAAAAAATCATGTAATCAACAGCTATGTGAAAGGGAATGAAAATGAGAGATTATTCACTTTTTTATTTTTTAAATTTATAAATTTAAAGTTTTCAATTATGAACAAGAAGTTTCTAAGTGTGATCCTGTTCAGTGCCTTAATGGTTGGTACTGCAGGAACTTTCACGTCTTGTAAGGACTATGATGATGACATTGATCAGATCAACAATGAGTTGACTGGTATCAAGGCTTCAATCAGCGACTTACAGGCAAAAGTGGGCGATGGTAAGTTTGTTACCAACGTTGTGAAAAATGGCGATGGTATTACAATCACTTGGAGTGATAATACTACTAGCACCATTGGAACCATTAAAGGCGATAAAGGGGATAAGGGTGATGCTGCTACAATCACCATCGATCCAGTTACTAAAAATTTCATCATCAACAACGAAGATACCGGTATTTGCTCTGAAGGTAAGAATGGAGTAAACGGCATCAATGCTAAAGCTCCTTCTATCAGTAAGGAAACCGGTAATTGGGTGACTTACGAATGGGATGCTGAAAAGAATGACTATGTCGGCACTGATACTGGCATTTCTGCCATGGGAGCAAGTACTTATGTCGTAGATAAGACCAGCTATTGGGAACTGCACGTTGCAACAAGTGAAAATGGTGAAGGCGAACCTGCTGTCATCAAATTACCCAAAGCCGCATCTATTACAAGCTTGAAAGCGGTTTCTATTAATGACGGTAAGATTGAAGCTGCTAATGTTACAATGAGCTATGGTAAGGCATTGGGTGCTGATGTGAAATTTAATAATGTAACATATAAGAAAGACGCTATTTTGCTTTCACAGACTAGTACATTAAGTGCTATTGTAAATCCTCAGGATGCCGATGCCACTAAATATGCTTATGTTTTGTCCGATTCAAAAGGTAATATGCCTTTCAAGGTGACTAATCCGGTAGCTAACATGACTGAAGATGCATTGACTCGTGCAGCTTCAGTGAACAAGGGTGTATTCGATATGACTGTAGAGTATCTTTCTACAACAAATTGTGGTAAATCTGCAGGAACTTATGCTTTAACGACTGAAACTGCCGATGGTTTGGTCGCTTCCACATATGATGTAAAAGTGACAGAAACGGCTGTTAGTGCAATTTCTGTAACTAGCCTGAAAGCTCTTTCTGTTGACATCAATAAGGAACTTGATTTAATCGGATGCTTCAAAAATACTGCTGTTGCTACTGTTGATGGTACTGCTGTTGCCGATTTGACTCCTTATATCGTTGATTACTATTTTGAAATTGCCGATAAGACTGCTGCAGCAAATCTTGGTGCAACTATATCTGGAAATACGATTAAGGCTGAAAAGGCTGGTAGTCTTAATATTAAAGTAAATTATCTGTTAGTAAATGGAACTGTTGCAGAAGCTGCAACTGCCAAGACTATTACAGTAACCTTTAAATATGTTGCTCCTTCAACAACTTTAGGTGATGTAGAATGGACAGTAAATAAAACTAATGCTGATTTCTTCTTGCCATTGGGTGATATTCAAGCAGCTTTGGCTGGTTCAACTGACACTGACCTGCCTTCTGTTGCAAAGGTTGGAAGCATTACTTGGGCAGACGGCAAGGCTCTTACTGAAAAGACAATCACAGTAAACGGTGTGAAATATGGTAAGGATGGAACTGCATTCGATGAAAGCTGGATTACAACAATTGATGCAAGCACTCTTTATGTTAAAAACAGTGCAGGTCAATATGTTTCAGCGGCTGGCTCTAAGATTCAGACCCCGTTGTACATTAAGTTCAGTTTCGATTACACTAAAGCATTCCCAGCGGAAGAAAGCTATCAAATTGTATTGGGCTTGAAGAAGAAGGGAGCCACAGTAAACGCCTTTGAAATTCCTGTTAAGGTTACTATCAAGTCTCCGGCTGAGTCAGCTGTAACTCCGTTCAGCAGACTGTCTGCTTACTTCGTTGGTGACAACGCTGTAGCTTACGGTTCAGCAGATGGTACAGATGTTACTTATAACTTGTTCAAGCTGTACAAAGACATGGGTGCTGAAAAGACCAATGTAGCGTTTACTGAAACGCTTCACGAAATTGATGGACACACTTGTACACCATGGATTACAACAACCGGTGTTGCGGGTGATATCAGCGTTAAGGTATACGACAATGCTCAGAATGCAGACAACAGAGACAATGTTTACTCAACTCGTGAAATCCAGGCTGCTTACACTGTATTCGGCAACGTTCACATCGCTAAGATTGTAGATAAATTCAACTTGACAGTTAAGTCTGAAATCAAGGAAGGTGCCTTGGAAGCTACTGCAGCTGCAAATGCTTCTGGCAATGGTGTTAGTCCTATCAAGGTTAGCTTGAAGAACATCACTGCTAAGGATGTTTACGGAGAGGCTTATAACTTGACTCAGATGTATAAGAAATCAGGTGCTAATTATGTAGCGGATACAACTGAGCCTATGGATAGTAGAATCCAAAGCGTGAGAGTTGTTTTGGCTGATGACAATGCCAAAGAATATCTGGCTATTGAAGACCATAGTGGAAGTCAGTTTGCTCCGACTGAGACTGATGCTTACTCTTACTTCTCAGTAGTGAAGAAGAGCGCAGAAACTGCATTGCAGAACGATGTTCCATGTAAGGTTTCTCTCGTTGTACTTGATAAGTGGGGTGCTACCACAACCACTACTGTAACAATTACTTTGAAGAAGTAAGATATATAGTACATAGATAGACTTGAGGGTATTCCGATAAAACGGAATGCCCTCTTTTTTTCTCCAAAAATTTATTTTCCATCACTTTGCTTCCACACTTCCACCCACCTCCTGCATCCCCCTATCCATCGGCATTTGAGCTGCTGTGGAAGCAACAAAAAAAGGTGGAAGCAAATTTTGCTTCCACCTACTCAAAACGCTATAGTTTTACCGTAACCTACTCGTCTCTACCATAATACCCCGTGCAAGGTAGATAAATCGGTTGGTTCAGTTTTCCTGCATTCTCGAGTTTGCCTTCGCTGCGAAGCAGGCGAATATGAAGCTGTGCCGTAGAGCGCATCATTCCGCAGAGGCTCTGAAAATCACTGCGCGTAAGGAACTGATGCGTAGAGAAGTAGCTCGTCAGCCGCCTGTCAATCTCCTTGTCACTCAGTTTTTGGGAATGCTCATTCAGCCCCAGTGGTTTAGCTTTGATAGCGCCTATCTCATTCTTCAGTACCTGGTCGGCACGAAACTTGATGCCCTTCAGCTTAATCTTGGTGGTTTTACGTTTGGTCGCAGCGGTCACCGGCTCCGTGCTAGTCAGTACGGGATGGAAATAGCCGATACCGTCCAGATGCACCTGCCGCCCCTCGGCAAGGTCTTCCCCCATGACGTGCGACAAGGCATCCAGCACCGCCGAAACATCAGTCTTCGTCAACGAACAGCGTTCCTGAATCCGACGTCTCAGTTCGGCAGTACTGGTAGAGCCGTTCAAGCGGATGCGCGGATGAAGTATCTTTTCTTCCCGCTGTTTGTCTTTAGGTTCCGGGAGCTCATACCAATCGAATAAAATTGCCATAGTTCAATGTCTTTTAAGTTGTTGTACAATACGTTCGCGCCCTATGCGGAATAGGTGCGGGTTACGTACTTCATCCGTAAAAGCTTTGGGGATAGAAACGCCTAACGACCATGAACAGCTCTGCTTACGGTCGTCAAGCGATTGCTTCATGGCCGTAAGCAGAGCTGTTCATGGTCGTTAGGCGTCATCTATTCCCTATACAAAAGTAGACAAACAAAGGGAGAAAAACAAAGGAATGCCTATGTTTTAAAAAAGAAATCCAAAGGTTTCCGATACCACGCTGTATAGTTTGTGGAAGCAGGGATTTATTTAATAATTATTCTACTGAATACTTGTTTTCCGCCTTCTGATATCGTATCTTTACGAGAATTATATTTACTTAAACAAGCTGACAAACAGAATGAAAATTACCTTGATTAGAGCAGAAAAAGAGAGCGGAAAGGAAGCCCTCAGCACCCTGGAAGCGGATGCACTGATTAAAAAACTGAAAACCGAAACCAAAGCCGGACATGTATCGACCCTCCGGGCCATCCTTCCTCAACTGGAGGGTACTTGCGCCCAATACGAACATATAGACAAACTGCCACGCATCTACCCTGCCGTGGAATATAGCCGTACGCAAGAGGGAGAACGGCAGATGAAGAACTATAACGGACTCGTACAACTGGAAGTAAACCGTCTGTCGGGCATTGCCGAAGCGGAATATGTAAAGCGACAAGCCGCCCTGCTGCCACAGACCTTTGCCGCTTTCTGCGGTTCCAGCGGACGGAGTGCCAAGATATGGGTATTGTTTGCCCTGCCCGACGGCACAACGCCGAAGCGGGAGAGCGATGCCGCCTTGTTTCATGCCCACGCCTACCGTATGGCGGTGAAGTGCTACCAGCCCTTACTGCCGTTTGCCATTACATTGAAAGAACCTTCCCTTACACAGAGTTGCCGCATGACTCTGGATGGATATCCTTACTACAATCCTGCCGCTGTGCCTTTCTGCTTGGAACAACCCCTCGGCATGCCCGAGGAAGAGAACTTCCGGCAACGAAAACTCGCAGAAAAGAACCCGCTGTTGCGGCTGCATCCGGACAGTAAAGCCTCGGACACCTTCGCCATACTCTTCGAATCGGCCCTTGACCGTGCATTTCGCGAATTGGACGGCTGGAAACGGGAGGGGGATTTACGGATACTGCTGGTGCCTCTGGCCGAACATTGTTTCAAGGCAGGCATCCCCGAAGAGGAAGTAGTCCGCCAGACATTGATGCACTATTACCGGGAAGCGGATGAATTCATTGTTCGTCAAACGATTCATAACCTATATCAAGAGCTTAAAGGCTTCGGGAAAAAGAGCAGTCTGACGCAAGAGCAGGAGAGCGTTTTCCGGCTGGAAGAGTTTATGGGCCGCCGGTATGAGTTCCGCTACAACACCGTTCTGGATGATTTGGAATACCGTCAGCGCGACTCCGTCCATTTCTATTTCAAGCCTGCTGACCAGCGTGCCCGCAGTACGGTCTCCATGAATGCCCTGAAGGAGGGTATCCGCGTATGGGACCGCGACATCAACCGTTTCCTTACTTCAGACCATGTGCCACTCTATAATCCCGTCGAAGAATACCTTTACGATACCGGCCGCTGGGACGGGAAAGACCGCATCCGGGCGTTGGCCGACCTCGTCCCGTGCCACAATCCTCATTGGCGGGAGTTGTTCTACCGCTGGTTCCTAGGCATGGTGGCACACTGGCGTGGAATGGACCGGCAACACGGAAACAATACTTCTCCTCTGCTTGTCGGTTCCCAAGGGTTCCGGAAATCCACCTTTTGCCGCATTTTGCTGCCACCGGAGCTGCGTTTCGGCTATACGGACAGCATTGACTTCAAGAGCAGGCAGGAAGCGGAACGCAGCCTGGGATGCTTTCTGCTCGTCAACATCGACGAGTTCGACCAAATCAACATCAACCAGCAGGGCTTTCTGAAGCATCTGCTGCAGAAACCGGTTGCCAACCTGCGCAAACCCTACGGCAGCACCATCCGGGAGATACGGCGGTATGCCTCCTTCATCGGCACCAGCAACCAGAAGGACTTGTTGTCAGACCCCAGTGGCAGCCGCCGTTTCATCTGCATTGAGGTCACCGGCCCCATTGATACGAATGTCACCATCAACTACCGCCAGCTCTATGCACAAGCTCTGAATGCCGTAGCCAAAGGTGAGCGCTACTGGCTGGATGATGCCGATGAAGCCATCTTGAAGCGGACGAACCGGGAATTTGAACAGCTCACCCCACTGGAACAACTCTTCCACAGCCATTTCCGCGCGGCAGAAGAGGATGAGGAGGGGCAATGGATGATGCCCATGCAGATTCTTTCCGCCTTGCAGACAAAGACGCGGGACCGTCTGGCAATCAACAAGGTTGCCGTATTCGGGCGGACGCTCAAGAAGCTTGAAATACCGAACAAGAAGTCACGGCAGGGGACACTGTATCATGTAATGCCGCTGGATTAAATGCTCTGCAGTAACCCGGCACAAGCATCCTCCAGAATGTCCAGCACATACTCAAAACCTTCGGAACCGCCGTAGTAGGGGTCCGGTACATGGTCGGCATGGGTAAACTTTGTACAGTATTCCGTCATGCGGTGTATCTTGCTCCATTCGGCGGTTGAAGGGGCGCGGTCTTTCAGGTCGTCGATGTTGCGGTCGTCCATACCGATAATCAGGTCAAAGTTGTAAAAATCCTCGGTACGTACGGGGCGCGAAAGATGCGTCAGATTGTATCCACGGCGGGCAGCATGGGCACGCATCCGGCTGTCCGGCAGTTCGCCCTGGTGATAAGACAGAATGCCTGCAGAATCGATTAAAAACTCATCCGCACGTCCGGCTTCTTCTACCAGATGCTTCATGACTCCCTCTGCCGAGGAGGAACGGCAAATGTTGCCAAGGCAAACGAAAAGTATCTTCTTCATATTTCTATAGTTACGAGTTATTTACATCGGGTCTACATCATAATACACTATCAGCGACTTGAAGCGGTCTTCCGCTACCATCTCCTTTTGCACCTGGACGAGCAGTTCGCGGGCACGGGCCATCGGGGCATTGGTTTCTATCTTCAAGACAATCTTTCGGATGAACAGGGTCTGTACGCGTGCTACGGGCGGCTTGTCCGGTCCCAGTACCCGGTTGCCAAAGACGGTGCGGAGCTTGGCGGCCATAGTCTGTGCCATGAGGTCGAGCAGGGTCTCGTTCCGGTTCTTCAGGTAGACATACACCAGGCGGTAGTAGGGCGGGTAGTGGAACATCTGGCGTTCGGCAAGCTGCCCGCCTACCATGGCTTCGTAGTCGTTGGCAATGACTTGCGGGATGATGGGATGGTCGATGCTTTTGGTTTGTAGCACCACCCTGCCGCGCTTGTTCTTCCGTCCGGCGCGTCCGGCAACCTGCGCCAT
>CEAG01054943.1_pt1 | contig 13361 bp, 10 predicted proteins | sample 554891 | NCBI WGS metagenome assembly CEAG01 (sample SAMEA3182116, study PRJEB8094) | gut metagenome | biome: human; feature: gut; material: Stool; isolation source: human stools | place: Canada | collected 2014-02-25
ATTTATAGTTATCCCTTTTATAAAAATATAGCAGCTTATATTATATCCCCCTTGTCTGTCAAAGATGAACGTGATATTCTAATAGTAGAAGATGCTGCCACTACTCGCTCTGCTTCTTTATTATACGATGAAGCCTTTTTCATCTTTGTTATTATAACGATAGATTTTCCACAGCAGCATTTATTTTCAAGAAGGAGCTGATGACATGGATACAATCTTTTTCGCATTCACAGTGTTATCTTTAGTTTTATTGGGTATCGGCCTGATAAAACCACACTGGGTATTACCTCTCAGCGTACTTGAACCCAAAACAAGGCGTAAAGCAGCGATCATCTATTTCATTGCTTTTCTTATTTGCCTTGGCATTGCCTCTAAACTAAGCTATTCCTGATAGCTATTCAATTATCTTCCAAATACATTGAGTCTGCTTTGTATTAAAAATATCCACGCAAAAAAATAACACTCTAGTTTAAACTAGAGTGTTTCTTTTTTGTAATATGGTGCCGAAGGCCGGACTCGAACCGGCACGTGGGGTAACCACGCTTGATTTTGAGTCAAGTGCGTCTGCCAATTCCGCCACTTCGGCGACTCAATGTTCCGTAACGGAACAATAACAATAATACCGTATCTATATATAATTGTCAAGCATTTATTCAAACTTTTTTAGTAAACAACCAGCTGCATTTTGCCGCTTCTTAAAATCGATTTTTAAATGCTTTAAAACATTAACTTCAGCAAGCCACAAGCTGATTCTATTCGGCAGTGTCGGGGAAAATACGTTTATGCAGCTTATATGCAAGTACAAGCCCTAAAATGCCTGTGATCATCTGCGGCCAGCCCATAATAAACAAAATGAATAACGCCAGCTTTTCAGGTACTGCAACCAGCCACAAAACGAACAAACTGCTGCAATATAAAATAAATGTTTTAAAAAGAGGCGCGGCGATGATGATCCCCTTTCCCCAGAAGCGGGCACACAGATATACCATCACCAAGTTGCCTACAGCCACTACCGGTATCAAAAACGGAAGCGGCAGCTGCCCTTGAAAATACGCCATTACCGGCAACAGCACCGCGATCATTACAGACGGCCATAAACCAACGGTACGGGCCGCCAGCACCAAAACCATATTCACCAATGTACCGACGATAAAAACAGTCCACATAGGCGGCATAGGGATCACTAAACGCAATGCCTGCAGGACCAGACCTACAGCCAGCAGCATTGCCCCTCTTACCCAGTTATTATTTTTCATTCTATTCTCCTATTTTGCCGGACATTCACGTTCTACAAAAGCTTTAAACGCAGCCTGCAGCTGCGGCACGACCTTACCTACACCGCTGCCGATGAATTTGCGGTCTATTTTAGTAACCGGCATAATCTCGCAGCGAGGGCCGCATAAAAATGCTTCTTCTGCTTTCAGGACAAACTCCATATCAAAAGCTTTTTCGATGACCTGCATATCAATATCAGGTGCCAGACGTTCCTTGATCAGCCTGCGGGTAATATTTTTATGAACCAGGTTATTATCAGGATGTGTCCAGATCATTTCATCTTTGATCACCATAAAGCTGCTTTCAGTGCTTTCAGTTATCTTACCGTTCTCACGAATAAAAAGAGTGTCAAAAGCGTTGCTTTCACGTGCTTTTTGACGTGCCAGAACTTCAGGCAGCCTGTTTAAGGTATTAACGTTACAGAACTGCCAGCGATTATCCTCGGTCGTGATAATATTGACGCCGCTCTCACGTTTTGCCGCCAATGCTTCCCGATCAGTTTCCACGATCGTCATTGTCAGCTGCGGCACCGACATTTCCGGAAACGCCAGCCCATAATCGGCAGTCCCGCGAGTAATTTGAGTATAGATCTCTCCATTTTCAATACCACTTTCAGCTATCAGCGCTTCATGGAATTCAATCAATTCTTCAATCGTGTAAACGGCAGGTATTTTCACCTTAATAACAGATTCGAATAAATTATCCATATGAGGTAATAAAGCAAAACAACGGCCATTATAAACAGGCACTATCTCAAATACACCGTCGCCAAACTGGTGCCCCCTGTCGTGTACCGAAACTGCCGCCTCTTCTGCCGGCATGATTTCACCATCTACAAGAACTAGATTTTTGTACATAATTAAAACCTCCATATGCAAATTTTGTATTAAAATTCACTTTTTTGTCACCGGAAATATTGTATAATATAGAAAGAGCTGTGTAATATAACAGCTTTAATATTATACAACATTTTGTTAAATTTGTCCGCAAAGCTTTGAATAAAATGGTATCCGTATAATAAATTTATGAAAGAAGGTGACTGCCTATGGCTCATTTACCGCCGATAGTCGCTGATTTAGCGATGATCCTCTTAGTTGCAGGTATTACGACGATCCTGTTCAAAAAACTCAATCAACCTTTAGTACTTGGTTATATTATTGCCGGTTTTATTACCGGACCGCATTTCAACTTTTTCCCTACTGTATCAGACACCGCTAATATCAACGCCTGGTCTGAAATAGGCGTTATTTTTCTTTTATTTGCACTGGGTCTCGAATTCAGCTTTTATAAGCTGAAAAGCGTAGGCAGCACAGCTTTTATAGCTACCTTCGTTGAAATAGGCGGGATGCTGATCGTTGGCTATTTCACAGGCCATATGCTGGGCTGGGATCATATGGACAGCCTGTTCTTAGGCGGGATGCTGGCCATGTCGTCAACTACCATCATCATCAAAGCCTTTGAAGACCTCAAGCTCAAAGGTCAGCGCTTTACAGAAATGGTTTTTGGTATTCTGATAGTTGAGGACATCGTCGGCATCATTATGATGGTATTGCTTTCAACTTTAGCCGCTGCCAGCGCCGACATTTCGACACTCGAGCTGATCGAAAGCGTCATGCGCCTGCTGTTCTTCCTGGTCTTATGGTTCGTTCTTGGTATGTATCTGGTCCCGTCCTTCTTTAAACGGGCTGAGCGCCTGATGAACGATGAAACTCTGCTGGTTGCTTCTATCGGCCTTTGCCTTGGTATGGTAGTACTTGCTACCCACATGGGCTTCTCGGCAGCCTTAGGCGCTTTTATTATGGGTTCTCTTATCGCCGAAGCACCAAGTGCCGAAAAAATAGAACATCTCGTCAAACCGGTCAAAGATCTGTTTGGAGCTGTCTTCTTTGTATCAGTAGGTATGCTTGTTGACCCTGCTTTACTGCTGGAATACGCGGTACCTATCATTGTACTCGTTATTGTTACCTTAGTCGGCAAGCTGCTGCTTTCCGGCGCCGGTGTACTGCTTTCAGGCCAAAACCTCAATACTTCTATGCACTGCGGTTTCAGCCTTGCTCAGATCGGTGAATTTTCCTTTATCATCGCATCTCTGGGCATGAGCCTCGGAGTTATCAGCGACTTTTTATATCCAATAATTGTTGCTGTTTCTGTAATGACAACCTTTACTACCCCGTTTTTCGTTATGGCAGCAGAACCTGCTTATCAGTTCACTAAAAAACTATTGCCGCAAAGAACTCTGGAATGGCTTGACCGCTATACGGAAGAAAATCCTGATAACGACGGTAAAGACAGTGACTGGCGCGATTTTCTGCGTGAGTATTTTATCCGCATTTTGATTTTTACGACTATGCTCTCAGCTGTCGCTTTAGGCTCTTATTATTATCTGCAGCCTTACCTGTCAGGAAAAATGTCAGCGCCCTACAGCAATCTGCTGACAGCGCTGCTGACTCTGGTCGTTATGGCGCCGTTCCTGCGGGCAGTTCTTGTCAATAAAACCAACCATCCTGAGCTTTTCTCAACTTTATGGTTTAAGAAACGTTCTAATCACATCCCTTTAACACTGCTGTTATTTTTAAAAATCCTGATCGCAGCAGCATTCCTCTACTTTGTTTTTGCCAAGCTGCTTGGTCTGCAGTCACTGCTGGCCGCGCTGGCAACAGCAGGTGCTGCTTATTTCATCTCCTCATCCGACTGGCTGATGGGCGAATATCTGCGTATGGAATCACGTTTTCTTGTCAATCTGAACGAGCGCCATATGCTCAAACATCGTGAAGCCCTTGCTGAAGCTGGCGAAGAACATCTTTACGGCTGGTTCGATGAAGAATTACAGCTTGCACGCTATAAAATCTGCGAAGACTCACCTATGATAGGTCAAACGCTGACCCAGCTTGCATTCCGTGAGCTTTATGGCTGCAACATCCTGCAGGTTTCAACTCCTGAAGAAGTCATCGATATGCCCGGCGGTCATCACATTCTGCAAAAGGATTCTACTTTGTTGATGATCGGTACTGATTCTCAATTCAAACTGTTCGACACCGCCATCAATACTCAGCGTCTGTGTATGACTCTGGTGGAAGAACCTATCACGATGCGCGAATTTATGCTGCGTGAAGACAACGATAAAGAAAACGTTTCGGTATTCTTATCGTGCGCTATCACTATCGACAAGCACTCGCCTATCCTTGGTAAATCGCTCAAGGACACCAATATCCGTGATGACTGGCACTGCCTTGTCATCGGCCTGGAACGCGGCAGTTACACTATGACCAATCCTAATGTTTCGCTTGTTTTTGAAAAAGGCGACCTGCTTTGGGTCTTAGGCAAGCAAAAAATGATCAATCAATTAGTACGTGAAGAAATCCTTTAAAAACAAACAAAAAAACCTTCGGCTGTGCCGAAGGTTTTTTATTTATTTCCCCTGTAAATTTATAACAACTATTTCCGGTTTCAGCTCCGTCCGCACCGGCGGTCCCCAAAATCCGTAGCCATTGCTGACAACAGCAGTCAGGTCACCAAATCGGGCCAAACCATAATCCAGCTTATACATCCGCTGCGTAACCAGCCTGTTCGGGAACATCTGCCCTGTATGGGTATGCCCAGCCAGATACATATCATAACCGGCCTCAGCGGCAGCATCCATCCGCCGCGGCTGATGATCGATCAGGATACTGTAATACTTATCGTTATCGACGCTCAGAGCCTGCAACGGAACAATACTTGTTGAAACACGATAATCATGCAAACCGGTAATTTTCAATTTATCATCAACCACTGTACTCTCATCAGTCAGTATACTGATATTATTGCCTGCCAGCAAAGCTCTCAGCTCGTCAGGCCGATCAAGATAATCATGGTTTCCATAAGCTCCATATACCCCTAATGGTGCCTGAAGCTCCTTTAACGGGGCCAGTGAATCCTCCTCGATGATATATTGCAGCCGCTCATCCATAATATCTCCGGCAATCAGTACTAAATCGGGCTTCTGCGCATTGACCAGCTCTACTAAGCCCTTACTGTAATCATAGCCAAGCTCGCGTCCCAAATGGATATCGCTGATAAGCACTATTTTATACTGCTTATCAGACGACAGCTTATCGGTAACAACGGTTTCCGTACGTACAACAGGGCTAAACGCACGCCAGCTGCCCCAGGCAACAAAAATTGCCAGAACTATTGCGCCCGCAGCGGCAAACTGCATAAACGGCAGCTTGAATGAAAAAATACGCAAAACTGCATATACGATACCATGCACAACCATCAACAGCAGCGAATAGTACAAAAACGCGATCCAATAACCGCTCAGCCAGGCCGAAAGCTTTAACAGCGGCAATGGCAAACTTTCAGGCAAAACACGGCTGCCAACAGTATTAAGCATCAGCAGCACATATAAAGCGATAAACGGCGCCGACCTCATAAAAGAAAATGCATGACTGTAATAAACCCACGCCAAAGAACTCAAAACAAAATCGATCAAGGAAATAAACAGAATTACACTCAAAAGAACAGTCTCCTCCCGAAGCTCAGTTTTTATACTAAATATTATTCATAGCCTGGAAAACTTCTATGCTTTATTATACAGGTTAAAGTCCGCTCCAAGTCAAGTGGTAAAGCTGCTATTTTAGTCCCTGAATGGATAAATTTACAAAAAGTTTGAACTTTCCTGCGAAGAATGCCGGCTTTTTATTTTTACAGCACAACTATTTGCTTTCTCCCAGGCAAACATACTCATCTGATCTATATACCCTGGGGATAATCATTGCCAAACATAAAATAAGAAATACGATGCCGCCCCACATCATATACTGCATTCCCATATGTGCAATCACCATCCCGCAGACTGCCGACCCTAAAGCAGTCCCCAAATTAGCTGCAGTCAAAAAAAGACCGTTGGCAAAATCAGGTGCCTCCGGGGCCGCAGTAGTAATCCAATACTGGTTGATATTCGCATTCATCCCGCCCAAAACTCCCCAAAGCAGCGTGATCAAAGCCATAGCCGGCGCCGAGGTACCGCTCCAGAAGAATGCAGCATAGACAATCCCCAATGTGACCGGAAATATTATGACCAGCTTATCGGCAGACGCGCCTGCACTAAGCATACGGCCGGCAATAAAATTCCCGAAGATATTCATCAAACCATAAACAAGTAAAATCAGGCTTACCGTATTCCACGAAAAAGCAGTGATATTGGTCAGATAGCCTGAAAAATATCCAAAAACTCCAAAGACAGCTCCATTCATAAACACAACGGCTGCAATAGAAAACCATAATACCGGCTTCTTTAAAACACGCAGCTGCTGCCCATACGAAAGCCTTGCTGCCACAGGCAGCGATGGTATATACAACCAGGTCGCAATCAACGCCGCTGTATTGACTACGGTAAAACCCGCCATAGCAGCCGTTAACGAAAAACTGCCGGCAATAAAGCTGCTGACCGGTACTCCCAGTACCATCCCGGCCGATACTCCCACAATGACCTTAGCAACAGCCCGGGGAGCTGCTTCCGGGCTGACTGAAGCAGCCGCAACAGAAAAAGCAAGCGAACAATAAACCGGATGGAAAATCGCCGGCACAACTCTTGCCAGCAGCATAACTGCGAAATTATCAGTAAAGACAGAAATAAGATTACCCAAAACAAATACGCTCAATACCAGAAGCATCACCCGCTTCCTGTCGATGCCCGCAAAAAGCAGCGGCATCACCGGACCGGCTGCAGCCACTGCCAAAGCAAACAAACTGACCAGCAAACCGGCCTGTGCGATACTGATACTAAATTTTTCTGCCAGAAGCGGCAAAATACCCAGCACACCCATTTCTGTATTGATGATACCAAAAACACCTATCGTCAAAATAAAGATCAGCAAATTATTTTTTTCTTTCATAACCTCTCCTGTTAACAAAAATGTGGACCCCCAGCATCCCGAGAATCCACAAAAACAAAACTTTCAGAAAATCAGATCTGCAGCTTTTGCTGCAGTAAATTATTTTAAATTAGCCTTGAAGAAGCTTTCGAGCTTATCAAACGGAATAAGCTCTACCCTGTCATAAAGATCTACGTGGCCTGCACCGGCAACATAATACAGTTCTTTCAGTTCAGCCGCACGTTTATATGCATCTTCGCTAAACTCTTTGGAATGTGCCTGATCACCGGTAATAAAGAGCAGCGGACGCGGAGAAATTGTTTCAATATCATTGAAGGGATAAAAATTCATAAATTTAGTATTACTGGAAAGCGTCGGATGTGTCGTTAAAAGCGGCGAAGAACCTGCAGGAGTAAATTCTCCTCTTGGCGTACGGTAAAAATCATAGAATTCGCGTTCAATAGGATTGGACTTTTCCGTGATCTCATGTACGGTCCCGCTTGTGTATTTAGTTGCGCCACCCTGGAATTCCACATAACGCTGCTCCGCCGCATCAGCAATGATCTGTTTTCTTTGTGCAAGCGTCAGAGAATGATTAAGTCCATTGCGGTTAGCTGCACCCATATCATACATACTAATAGTTGCAACGGCTTTCAGGCGGGGATCGATTTTAGCGGCGCTGATAGCAAAACTGCCGCTGCCGCAGATCCCGATCGCGCCAATCTTTTCTCGATCAGCAAAAGGCCCTGTACCCAGGTAATCTACCGCTGCACTGAAGGTTTCAGCATAAAGCTCAGGCGCAACAGCATTGCGTGGCTGGCCGTCACTGCCGCCCCAAAACGCCAGATCGACAGACATAGTTACAAAACCGCGTTCTGCCATTTTAACAGCGTAAAGATCAGCGCTTTGCTCTTTTACTGCCCCCATTGGATGCCCTACTATGATAGCGGCATGTTTTTTACTTTTGTCCATATCTTTCGGCAGATACAAATTACCGGCAATATTCATCTTGTACTGATTTTTAAAAGTGACTTTCTGGATCTCCACCTTATCACTCCTGTAAAAATTATCAGCATCAGCAGGCCTGTCGGCAGCAAACACAGCGCTTGTACCAGCCGTCGATAAAATCACCCCTAAAGCGATACTCTTAAACATTTTCAAATAACGGTCAGCCAAAACTTTCTTATTCATACTTCTCAACTCCTTAAAATCATTGTTTCATTTACCATAAGTTTCAAAACAGAGCCTTTCGGCTTCACTGATGATTCTGCTCGCCCCGGCTCCTTTGTCTTAATTATAAAAACAGAACCCAAGAATATCAAATACATATATTAAATACCTTTCCATACTTGAAAGGTATATGAAATGCTATTATAATACTTATATCGGAGGTAAAATTTTATGGATATCAGAACCCTGCAGTATTTTCTTGCTATTGCACGCGAAGAAAGTATCAGCGGCGCAGCCGAATTTCTGCATATGACACAGCCACCGCTTTCAAGGCAGCTCAAAGAACTGGAAGCAGAGCTTGGCAAACAGCTTTTTATCCGCGGGAACCGCAAAATAACGCTGACGGAAGATGGTATGATCCTGCGCAAAAGAGCAGAAGAAATCGTTGCTCTAATGGAAAAAACCAAAGCTGAAATCAACGCCTCTGCTGAAAACATTACAGGTGATATTTATATTGGCTGTGCAGAAACTGAAGGTATGCGGATGCTGGCTAAAATAATCAGTAAAATACGCCAGGAATATGACCATATACATTTTCATATCTTCAGCGGCCAAGCCGAAGATGTTTCCGAACGTCTGGACAGCGGACTTCTTGATTTTGGCTTGTTTATCGAACCGGCTGACCTTAAGAAATACGATTTTATAAAATTACCGATCACTGATATCTGGGGTTTATGGATGACCAAAGCCAGCCCTTTAGCTGAAAATAAAACTATCAAGCCTCGTGATTTGCTGGGCCTGCCGCTGATTATTTCCAACCAGGCCATGGTCAAAAATGAGATAGCCGGCTGGATGGGAGGGAATTACGATAATCTGAATATCGTCGCTACCTATAATCTTTTATACAACGCTTCCCTTATGGTAGAAGAAGGGGTCGGCTATGCATTAAGCATCGACAGAATCATCAAATCATATGCCGACAGCCCGCTTTGCTTTCGCCCACTAGAACCAACACTTGAAGTCGGGCTGGATATTGTCTGGAAAAAATATCAAACCTTTTCCAAAGCCTCTGAAAAATTTTTAGAATACCTGAAAAAAGAATATATTTAAATATGAATATAACAAAACAGAGAGAGTCTCGAAAGCTCTCTCTGTTTTTTCCTGACAGAAAATAATATTTTATTTTACTAAACCCAAGCGTTTCAGCCAGGCGCTGACATCGTTCTGGGCATTTTGCGCGCTGCCGCCGCTGACTACCAATGCATCCAGCACTGTAGCGCCGGGAACAGCTTTCTTTAAATCGCTGACACAATTAGCTACGCCACCGCCGCCGTGAGTAACGAACGGCACGATAGTTTTGCCGGACAAATCATACTGCTCTAAAAAAGTGAACATCGGCATCGGCATCGTGCTCCACCAGTTAGGCACGCCGATATAAACAACATCGTAATCAGCCATATTTTCTACACGCCCGTTAATCGCAGGCCGCGCGTTATTATCACGTTCAGCCCTGGCAGCTTCAGTAGTTTCACGATAAGCTTCAGGATATGGAGTGACAGTAGTCACCCTGAACATATCCGCCCCTGTTTCATTACCGATCATTCTGGCAAGAGCCTCGGTATTACCTGACCGCGAATAATACACGACCAAAGCCTTACTGCTGTTAGTTTTATTTTCACTCTGCATAATTTCCCCTCCGTTATCAGTAGAAATAGCTTCGGCATTACTGCCGCCGCAAGCCGCTGCCAGCATTGCCAGCATCGACATCAGCACCACAACAATTTTTTTCATACTATACCTCCTCATCTTTTATTTTATCCAAAGCAGCGTTTGCGATTTGACCATAACGCCTTTGCCTTTAATTTGATTCTACAGGCTAGAGTTAACTTTAAGTCAAGCATTTACCGCCAAAGTTTGCAAAAAGTTCATATTATAAATTTCAGCATTGATGCCAAAAACAAAGAGCGTATATCCACTACAGGATATACGCTCTCTATTATTTTCTTTACAACGATTTTCTAAAATGTCCAGCGTGCGCCGGCATTCCATTGCCAGTCTTTCTTAAAGTCACTGCCGCTGCTGCGTTCCACATCAACATAAATATGACTGTTGCTGCCCGTTTTTAATGCAACTCCAATACCATATTCAAACCAGGTATCGTTAAAAGTATCAGCAGCCTTAAAACTGGTTCCCCTGCTGTCAGCCATCGTCACATCATATCCTCCGCCAAATTCGTGTAAAAGATTAGCCTTGACATAAATATTGGCCTGATTTCCGATCTCCCTGCCTAAATTAAAACCTACACGCCCCACAGCACTGTTGATACCACCTTGCTGTACAGTTATGCCATTGCTGGTCTGGTAACTGTCGCCACCCAAATATCCTAAAGTCAGCTGCGCCTGCGGTTCAATATACCAGCCCCTGCTCAATACATTTTTACGCCCGTATTCAGCACTCACTGCCACACCTACATTGTCAAGCTCACTAGTTATCTTGTTGGCATTGCTGTCATATACAGTAAAATCATTAGCAAGCCGGCTTATCTTAAAAACCACATCCAGATAATGCCCCTTACTGCCGATCTGTATACCATAAAAACTGATCGCTTTTGCATCATTCTCACCATTACCGCTGCGGTAACTGCTGCTGCCATCAGTATAATTCAATGCCACACCGTTGTAACGCACGAAATCATCTGTTCGTTTTATAACCTCATCATAACCAAGCTCATAAGCAGTATATTTATTTTCAAAACCCCAGCATACGGAACGGCCGATCTTGCTGCCGTTCACCCTGAACCAAACGCCTTTGACAGCGTCACCATTATGGCGCAATTCACCCATACGCTGCATCAGTTTATCGTTTTCACTCCGCCATGTATAATAATTCAACGCGCCGGCCGCCAAAACACTTTCTACAGTAGTTGTCGGCCTTTCAGCTGGAGAAATATTCTCAATCTCTTTCAAATACCAGTCGGTTGTATAACCGCCAGTAGTACTTGCCTGCTGCCCCAGCTCATAACGCTGCCAGAACAGACTGCCTTCACCATCGACAGCAGTAAAAGTTCCGTTATTTGTATTAACACTGGCCAAAATTGTACCCAAAGCATCCTTGCCTAAAGTTGGATCATTATCACGTCCGTTGATCTCGTGCAGCTTTAAAGCCTGTGTACCTGTAAAAGTATCTGTAACATACAGCTTATCTGCTTGATCAACTGCCGTACCATCAACATCAAGTATGATCGTGCCACCACTGCCGTTTAAAGACTCAGTCTTTAAAGTACTGAAAGCATTACCATCTGCCGTCATATCAAGCCAAGCTCCATCCAGTGTCAAATCAGTCACTTCTGAATTGCCAGTCAGCTTCCAAACGGCATTATTACCAAAACTCAGCAAGCTGGTAGAGCCATTGCCGACATCAATACCAGCTAATCCCTGCCAAAAAGACCCTTCCGTCATCTCCAAATCAATGCTACCACCATTAGAGACCTTTATATTGCCCAGCATATTGAACTGCGCAGTTCCGTTGACCTGCGCTTTATTTTCAGCAGTACTGCCCTTGCCGTTAATATTGATCGCATTAGCTGCAGCATCACTGCCGGTAAAGATATCAACAGAATCATGCAGCTCCACATTACCGCTGCCATAGATATAAATTCCCTGATTCCCCTCTTTTTGGGCATCAATACTTACACCGCCGTTAAGGACAACCTTACCTCCGTTATCGACATAAATACCATAGGATTTATTTCCGTCCATCTGCAAATAACCTTTACCATCCATAGTGATCAGACCGGTAGAAGCATAAATGCCTTTATTGCCGTTTCCCTCCGCCTTTATGATGGTATCACCATGTAAATCGATCACGCCTTCAACAAGGCCATTGCCATCTTTAGATGTATGTATTCCAGAAGTATTGTTGCCATACATATTTATGACAGTATTCTTTTGTACATCAACAGTTCCGCCGATAACGCGTATGCCATAGCTTTTATCACCATAACTGTCGATATTTAAATTACCGCTCAAGCCTATTTTTCCCGCATCGTTGTTAGATGCAGAAAATATTGCGTGCCCAGTCTCGCCAATAGTAGTTATATAAGTATTTTGCGCAACGTTCAGCTTTCCACCGCTGGTATTGTAAATACCATAACCTCTTTGGTCACTTTCAGCCTTAATAATTAAATCTCCCTGTACGTTCAACACGCCGCTGGCCGAATTTACAGTAACCCCCCTGATACCTGAAGATGGGACTGTATCTCCTTTCACAGCAATCATCATATTTCCGGCAACATTCATCTGAGAGCCGTTATAAATATTAACGCCATAAATACTGTTCCCATTAACATCAACGTTTAAATTATTGATATTTATTTCTGAGGCACTGGCATAAATACCATTTACGTCTCCTGTTTTATCTTCACTTATAATATTCAAATCACTTAAATTTATTTTAGCGCCATTGCTGATCCTAATGCCATACCTTACGTCGCCAACAGACTTTTGCCCGTTGACCTTTATAGTTACAGCAGCGTCAGAAGCAGATGCTGCCAAGCTTATCTCCTTGTTACCACTCAAATTTATACCGCTATTAGCCCCGGTATCTACATTGATAGTTGTATCACCGTTAATAACTGTACTGTTAGTAAGCGGTGTCTCAGCATGTATCGAACCTGAAAGAGACATTAAAATCAATGCTGCCAAGCCAAATTTTTTCTTTTTTAACTTCATAAAAGACCTCGCTTTCATTCTTAAAATACTCAGAACCCAGATTTTCAGCAGCGCTGTAAATATCAAAATATTTATACGCATGATTTTCTCTAGAATTCAGCTCAGTAAATTCACTCATTTTAACATCTCCTTTCAGATCTTAAATTCAATAAACGCTGATATTCATCACTTTTTTGCATTTCCAGCATTTAAAGCAATTATTTTATTCAAAATATTTTAACTTAACAAAATGTTTAACAATATTTTAATATTATTCTTTAAAATAATTTCCGTAAATTATCTTAACATATAATTTTTGTTCTAGCAAGATATAATTTATACTTAATAT
>CEAG01020219.1_pt1 | contig 13214 bp, 8 predicted proteins | sample 554891 | NCBI WGS metagenome assembly CEAG01 (sample SAMEA3182116, study PRJEB8094) | gut metagenome | biome: human; feature: gut; material: Stool; isolation source: human stools | place: Canada | collected 2014-02-25
GACCGTTATTTCCGTGTACCCGGAACGAAAGTGCAAGGTAGCGGGCTGGGGCTGTCTATTTCGAGAGATTTTGTGGAAGCTCATGGCGGTACGCTGACGGTGGAAAGTGAATTAGGCAAAGGAAGCCGGTTTGTGATACGGCTGAAGGCATAAAGCAAAGTGTCTTGTTTTTGTCTTTTAAAATATTTATATTTGCGGATAAGTTGAAACTAAAGAAACTATTGACAATAACATAATAAAAAAAAACAGAATCAGATGAAACAGGACATGATTGTTATCCTTGACTTGGGTAGTCATGAGAATACGGTATTGGCTCGTGCCATCCGTGCATTAGGAGTTTACAGTGAGATTTATCCTCACGACATCACAGTGGAAGAATTGAAAGCATTACCTAACGTGAAGGGTATTATTATCAATGGCGGCCCGAACAATGTCATTGATGGTGTGGCTATTGATGTAAATCCGGCTATCTATGCAATGGGGATTCCCGTTATGGCTGCCGGCCATGACAAAGCGGCTTGCGAAGTGAAGCTAGCTGAATTCACAGATGATATTGAAGCTATTAAGAATGCTGTGAAGGCTTTCGTATTCGATACTTGCAAAGCTGAAGCTAACTGGAATATGACGAATTTCGTCAATGATCAGATAGAATTAATCAAACGTCAAGTAGGCGATAAGAAGGTATTATTGGCTCTGTCCGGCGGAGTTGATAGTTCTGTTGTTGCTGCTTTGCTTCTGAAAGCAATCGGTGATAATCTGGTGTGTGTACATGTGAATCATGGTTTGATGCGTAAAGGGGAGTCTGAGGATGTCGTTGAAGTATTCAGCAACCAGTTGAAGGCAAACCTTATTTATCTTGATGTGACCGACCGTTTTCTGGATAAACTGGCAGGTGTGGAAGATCCGGAACAAAAACGTAAGATTATCGGTAGCGAGTTTATCCGTGTATTTGAAGAAGAAGCACGCAAGTTGGACGGTATCGACTTCTTAGGCCAGGGTACTATTTATCCGGATATTGTGGAAAGTGGAACGAAGACGGCTAAAATGGTGAAATCTCATCATAACGTAGGTGGGTTGCCCGAAGATCTCAAATTCCAACTTGTAGAGCCTTTGCGTCAACTGTTCAAGGATGAAGTTCGTGCCTGTGGTCTGGAGCTGGGATTACCTTATGAAATGGTTTACCGTCAGCCTTTCCCCGGTCCCGGTTTGGGTGTACGCTGCCTGGGTGCTATTACACGTGACCGTCTGGAAGCCGTGCGTGAATCTGACGCTATCCTGCGTGAGGAATTCCAGATTGCCGGATTGGATAAAAAAGTATGGCAATATTTCACGGTAGTGCCCGATTTCAAATCTGTTGGTGTACGTGATAATGCCCGTTCTTTCGATTGGCCGGTTATCATTCGCGCTGTCAATACAGTAGACGCCATGACTGCTACTATTGAACCGATTGACTGGCCTGTTCTGATGAAAATCACGGACCGTATTCTGAAAGAAGTGAAGAATGTGAATCGTGTTTGCTATGATATGTCGCCTAAACCCAATGCGACCATAGAATGGGAATAAAAGAATGAAATAAAATCCTCCTCGAAGGTTGGTATTGAAAACTTTCGGGGAGGATTTGTTGTATGAGGTTTGATATTAGTAAACCGCTTTTTTATTATTGCTTTTCATAAGCGCCTTTATCAATACAAGCTCCAACTTTCCTAGGGTTATGATTAAAGTCCAGTTCATTCTCTGCGGGTGTATAGGCGGGATCACCTGTATCTATACACGGAGATGTGGATTGTAACTGAAAATCGAATACTTCTGTATCAATGAATAAAGGATTACTGAAAGCCGAAGCTAAATCACAGCCTGTGTTCTGTTTATATTGTTCGAAAGTTGAAAATATGCTACCCTTCCAGTAAAACTTAACATCGGGAGAACTGGAATAATAATGATTAAAATTCATATCGAGATTGAGGTGACTATCATCTACATATAATAGATTTGAGTTTGCGTGAGTTGAATAAAATATATTGTTTTTAATCGTAGTATTTTCCGTGCTGTATATGGCTATTTCTCCCAATCTGTCTTTCGCATTTTCAAAGGCTGTGTTATTAACAACTTGGCAGTTTTTTATGATTCTGCCTTCAGGGGACCAGCCCATTAGTCCGATTCCAAACCCTTCATTGTGATAACAGATGTTATTTCTGATTATATTATTAGTTACAAAATTGTTTGCCCTTTCACACCCTACGGTAATACCATAAACATTGTTGTGCGAAATGTTTTTCTCAACAAGGATATTTGAACTTCCATCCAAATAAATACCTGCGCCTCCCTCAACAGGACTTTTGCAGTATGAAACATGATTCTCAGAGATGACTCCGTTTCTGGCGAAATCTGTGGCAGGATTTTTCGAAATACCCCAATGCCCTGACGCATCTATACCGATGTTTCCTGTATTAGTCACTACGTTCTTAGTAATCAGAAAACCATCTACGTTTCCTGTTACTGAAATGGCTTCTGTCCAACCTGTCCGACAGTCTTTTACTGTGTTTTCTCTTATTATAATGTCGTGAATGGCTTTTGAGTCCAGATAGCCGGCTACTGTTATTCCTCCGGCATATACATTTGGCGGATAAACTGTTGCGGTGGCATTTGCATATAAGTTTCTGATTGTATTCGATTCTATCTCAATATGATGAGAAGCCTCGTCGGATGTAGTGGATATTTTTATTCCCACAGAATATGATCCCAAGCAATCGGCGAAGGTTAACCCTTTTACCTTTATATAACTCACGCCATTGAGATTCATTAGTTCTCTGGGTTTATTGTTGCCGCTTATAATAACTTCCTCGTCATTATAATTTTTGATTACGATGTATTTGTCAGCAGTTCCGGATACAGTTACTTTTATTTCTTCATAGTATGTTCCCCCCATAATATTTACTACACATCCCGGGGTAACTGTGGTGACAGCTTTTTGAATGGTACGCCAGGGTGATGTAAGTGTTCCGGGATTCTCATCATTACCGGTTGTGGAAACATAATACTCACTCTTTTCTACGGATGAAGCAGGAGGAACAGGAGGGTTTATCGGTTCTTCTCCGATAGATGACGAACTGCAAGAAAATAAAATAATCATCATACCCAAATTGGTCAATGATCTGAAAAGTCTTGTTTTTATATTTAATAATTTTGTTGTCATGATGTTCAAATAAGAATGATTTATAATAGGTTGATATCCACAGAGGCACTTTTCAAATTCTCGGATTCCACAATTAGACGTAGTTTTCCTTTTGCTCCTTGATAAGCCTTTATAACAACTAACATGAATCCGTTAAAAGTTTCGCGCTCTGTCGCTGAAAAAGAGATGAGTGAAGTTGGATCACCATTATCCGTTGCTACAATCTTACCTTCACCTTCTAATTTGCATTTAATCTTATGATTGGCCGTTGGTACAACACTTCCTGTTTTGTCACGGATGGAGACTGTGATAAAAGCCAGTTCATTGTCAGCTACTTTTATCTTGTCTTTATAGGCGGAGACTTGTAACAAAGCCGGTTCTCCTGTGGTTCTTACGCTTTCTGTTGCCCAGAGTTTGCCATTTTTGTAGGCAATGGCCTTTAATTCTCCGGGAGTGTATATAACATTCTCCCATTTGAATCTATATTGATACTGTTCTTTCTTTTTCCTGCCCAAAGATTCACCATTCAGAAAGAGTTCAACTTCATCGCCCGAAGAATACACAAACACAGGAGTTATTTTACCTATCCTATCCGGAAAATTCCAATGGGGGAGAATATGTGCCATAGGCTCGTCGGGCATCCAATGTGCTTTATACAAGTAATAACGATCTTTTGGAAAACCTGCTAGATCGACAATGCCAAAATAGCTGCTACGAGAGGAAGGACGCTCTTTTTCTATTCTCTTTAGTTCCTCTTTTGCTTTAGCCAGTTCTTCTTCACTGAGCGCGGCATGGTTGAGTAAGACGCTCATATCGCTATTGAAAGGAGTCGGTTCGCCTAGATAGTCAAATCCCGTCCAGACAAATTCACCACAAATAGCCGGATATTTGTCTAATGCAGCAAATTCGGCATCGGCAAGAGATGCCCAACCGGGGGCTTTCAAGTCATATGAAGTAACTTGATAACCTTTTGGAAAATAAACTCCGCGTGAACTTATTGTTGAACTGGATTCACTGGCAAAGCCTGATAAGTGTTCATGCCCCGGATAGTTGAGAAATGTTTCATAAAAATCAGGACCGCCATACCCCCCCGAAGGATAGTTCATGCCATGGACATCTACTTGGAGTTCTGTACCATTGATAGCACTTTTACTGGGATATGAGGCACCGAAAGTGACGGGGCGGGTTGAGTCGTAAAGCCGCACAATATCCCTGAGATATGCTGCTACTCCTTTTTCGGGATGATACTGTTCTTCTACTTCATTTCCCAAACTCCACATAATGACGGAAGGATGATTTCTGTCTCTGCAAACAAGTGCTTCAATGTCCTTTTTATGCCATTCGGAATAATGAACAGCGTAGTCATTTTCGTTTTTGCCACTAGCCCAACAGTCAAATACTTCATCGAGAATAAGTATTCCCATTTTGTCAGCAAGTTCTAACAACTCGGGTGCGGGTGGGTTGTGAGAGGTACGTATAGCATTAGCGCCAAAACTCTTCAATATGTTGATTTGGCGTTCTATGGCACTCTTGTTGATTGCTGTACCTAATGCACCTAAATCATGATGCATACATACTCCCTTCAATTGAACTCTTTTCCCATTTAACAGGAATCCATTGTTATGTGTGAATTTCAAAGTCCGGAAACCGAACGGCACATCGTATACATCTGTCAACGTCTTTCTATCGTATACTGATACCTTGGCTAGATAGAGGTTCGTATTTTCCAAATCCCATAATTGTGGTTTCTCCACTTTCAGAGATACTAAGCTACTGTCGATGGCGTTTGCTGCAATTTTGATATTCTCTTTAGCTCCCACTGCAACTCTTTCTCGGGGAATGTTTGCTTTATCTAATTTGAATATTTCAATTGTGTAACTGCTTCTAGCCGTTTTTTTCTTTCCATTAGCCAACTGAACCATCACGGATGCGGTGGCATATTGGCTATTGATTTCGGGCGTAGAAATAAATACACCCCATTGGGGAATATGAAGCTTGTTGGTTTTGACCAATCTGACATGCCGGTAAATACCTGCTCCGGGATACCAACGAGAACCCAGTTTCTCCGTATCCACTCTGACTGCAATGATATTTTCCGAATCAAAGCGAATATAGGGCGTAAGATTTACCCTGAAGGAAATGTAGCCATAGGGACGTTCTCCTATCTTCTTTCCGTTAAGATATACCTCCGCATTGGCCATCACGCCATCAAAATCAAGAAAAAACATTTTATCTTTATCTATATTTTTGATGTTGAAGCGTTTACGATACCAGCCGATTCCCCGCCAAGGTAGCTTACCTGTATAGCCATCCAGATTTTCCCTGAAAGGTCCTTCAATGCCCCAGTCGTGAGGGACATCCAATTTCCTCCAGTCTTTGTCATTAAAGGCTAACTCTTTAGGAGATGGAGAATCCGGACTGCCATTCCCAAAAGGCTCATCTATTCGTTTACCATCAGGCTGTAGACCGTATCTGTTGAATAGCCAGCCGTGATCGAAGTTGATGACTTCTCTCGTCGATTGGGAGTATAGCAGGTTGGAAAACATAAAGGAGCATAGTAAGACTAGCCCTATGTTCTTCAACTGGAGATGCTGAAAAAGAACAATATATTTCATGGTAGATGATTAGCTGAGGAGTGTACATCAAAATATCCACTTTGAAGTAGTGTTGATGTACTACCTCCTCTTTTAATTTAAAAATATGTGATGACTAATATCCCGGATTCTGTTTAATAATCCCTTGTCCCGCAATAATAGCTGATTCCGGTATTGGGAAACGATGATAGTTTTCGTTTATAATAGACACTTGTCCGTAATCGGTACATTTTTGTTTCATGGTTGCTACATAAGAACCATCGCGGATAAGATCCTGACGGCGGCACCCTTCGAAATAAAACTCGTGTGCACGTTCTATCAATAATTTATCAAGGAAATCACGAGCACTGCTGAAAGAAGAAGCTGTATATGCAGTTAAACCGGCACGTGTTCTGACTTGATTCAGTAAATTAATGGCTTCTGTTGTAACTGTATTTCCTTCTCTGACAATGGCTTCTGCCAATAGAGTCAACACATCGGCATAGCGGTATACAATCCAATCTGTCTGACACTGATTTCCTGCATTATTACTTTCTATTTTATATTTTAATGGAATGACACCGTCCTGTAAGGAGTTACTTCCCACTCCCTTGTTGGTTTCGTTAAGGGTAGTACCTTCCCATGTATCATACTCGGAGATGATAGTTTGTTTACGCTCATCTCCATCTTCGTATGTTTTAAAGAATTTCCATGTCATTTTATAACCTCCCCAGCCACCATCAAATCTTCCGGCATCGGATGCCTTGAGGTTACTTGGCATAACATGGGGATACCATAAATGAACCTGATAACCTGTAAGACAGTTTACAGACCAGATTGTTTCCGAGTTCTTTTCATTGGCGTATGTAAAGATATTGGCATAAGCTGACCTCTCGGCCCCTTTGTCTGTCACCAATGCGTATTTATATTCGGGCTTCTGCAATTCACGAGCTTCGGTGATAGCTTTATCCCACTGTTTCGTTTGCATATAGAATTTAAGTAATACCATGTGGCATAACCCTTTTGTAAATCTTCCGTAATCCGAACTACTTTTATCGTAACTATATGGTAAAACTTTTGCAGCTTCGGTCAGCTCGGTGACGATGAAATTGTGTGTTTCCTCTTCACTTAAACGTGGAAGGATTATTTCATCTTCTGCATTCTTGAGCGTCTCTAGATCGGCTACAATAATAGGACCGTACAGGTCGTATAATAAAAAGGCCAGAAAACCGCGGGCACAACGTAACTCTGCTATATATTGGTTCAAAAGGTCTTTATTCATGTTTACGTTTGTTATTCGGTCGATGGTAAGTGTCATTTTACTTATCCCTTTCAGGTAGTTTGTCCAAGGATAAGCAATGCGATCTTCGTCACTGGGGGTCCAACGAGCAAATTCCAGAGGTTCCCAAATCCATCCGCCCCATGAGCAGAAACCATATTCGGTAGCCATGTCCGAAATAAGCATAACTCCATTAGCTACATTATACAAACCTCCGTAATCGTAATTCTGGAATGGAGAATAAGCATTTCCCGTAACCAGGTCGCGGACATCACGTTCTGTTTGGGGGTATATCGAGGGGGTGATCTCATCGAATACCTCTGATTCTAACGCACAACTTTGTATCCCACACAACATGAGAGTCAAAAGTCCAATGATATATATATTTAATTTTTTCATTTTCATGTTTTTTCAGTTATTAGAATGAAATATCTATACCGAAACTAAAAGAAGTTACGTTTGGATAAGAGAAATTTCCTGTGTCAGTTTCGGGATCAACGCCGTTCCAGTTTGTAAATACAAACGGATTGCTGACGTTTGCAGAGATACGTACGCTGTTAGCTATTGATTTGGAAACAGGAATCGTATATCCGAGGGTGATGTTTCTACATCTCAGGTAATTAATCTTTTTGTGATAATAGTCTCCGAAATCGTATGCACTCTCAATGAGGTTCGGAACCGTTGTATTTTGATTTGCATTGGTGTATGAGTGCAATGATTGTTGTGATACATTTGTCAGACTGTTTCCAAGACCTACTATCCAGGCATCATAATAGCTGGCTCCGCGTAAGCGGCCAATTTCGCCATAGAAGTAAATATTAAAGTCGAGGTTTTTGTATCTAAGCGTATTGTTAAGACCTAAAGTGCATTTAGGATCTTGCGATCCAAGATTGACTTTATCATATTGATCTAATACATTAGGTGAAGTTCCCGTATCGTATAGATTCTTCAGTTTAATTTGGCCTGGTACTAAAGTGGGTTGCCATGCCGGTGCTTTTTCACCTACTTGTAACAAGCCATCAGATACATATGAGTAGTAAGAACGGATCGGATCTTTTTTTGATTCGTATGCGGCTGGCTTCCAATTAGGATCTCGTTCATACCAGTTGTCTTTAAAAGTATAGAACGTAAAATCAGTACTCCATGTCCAGTCTTTATTCATGATATTTACGGTACTCAGTGTTAGCTCAAACCCGCGTCCCTGGGTTTTACCGATGTTGGCTGCTATGGTATTAATTTCATTATAGGCGGGCAGACTTTTATTACTTACCAACAAATCAGAAATAATTCGGTTGTAATATTCCATGGATAGTGAAATCCGGTTATCAAAGAAACCCAGATCCAGACCGATGTTGAATTCACTTGTAGTTTCCCAAGTTAACTTTTTGTTTCCTCTTTTGGTTATTGCAGTACCCATATAACCGTCATTGCCGAATACCCAGCCGGAAACTACTCCGTAAGAGTCGGTCATATAGTTCCCTATGTTTGAATTACCGGTTTGTCCGTAACTGGCTCTCAATTTACCATTAGAAAGAATGCTTGACAAAGGTTTCATGAATTCTTCATCACTGAACCTCCAGCCGGCAGACACTGAAGGGAAATATCCCCAACGGTAGTCCGGGTGGAAGTTTGATTCACCATCGGCACGAACGGTAACTGTCAGCAGATACTTTCCTAAATAAGAATAGTTTGCTCTGGCAAAGTATGAGCCTAAAGCACTTTTCCTGGCTGAGGAGTTTACATAAGGCTTAGTTCCGGCTCCGGCCTGCAGATTGTTGTAAAGAAATCCATCTGTAGAGAAGTCTTCGTTGCCGGCATATACGCTTTCTTGATTAAACTGTTGATAAGAATAACCGACTAGCGCTGTCAGGCTATGATTCCCGAAATCTTTAGTATAGTTTGCCGTCAGTTCCATGAGATAATCTATATTATCACGTTGAAGGATGTTGGCTATCCCCCCTTTTGCAGCTCCGGCTACGGTAGTGTTAGGCACATAGCTTTTGTTTTTATCATATCTGCGGTCAACTCCCAGGTTAGCTTTTAAAGTCAACCCTTTTATTGGCTCTGCTTGTAAATAGCCATTAACCAGAACTCTGTCGCTTGTTGTTTTATCAGTAACTTCGAGCAGCGATATCGGATTGGGGTATTGTGCCATATCCGGGAAGATTGAATAATCGCCATTTTCATCACGGACGGGGACACTGGGGTCGAAGCGCAAAGCTGACGAAATAATACCTGCGTTTTCAAAATCATTGTCTCCCAATGATGAGTTGTCATATTGGTTGCGACTTAAATGAAGGGAGAAACCTGTTTTGATATATTTTGATAGTTCCTGATCCAGATTGACTTTCATTGTGAACCGGTCCATTGCATTGTTTTTTACCACCCCTTTTTGTGTAAAATAGTTTAGAGAGGCTGCATATTGTGTTTTCTCAGAACCGCCTGTCAATGAAACATTGTGAGATTGCTGCATTCCGGTACGGGTTACCTCGTCCAGCCAGTCTGTGGTTTGGGCGGTTGCAATTTCTTCATCTGTATATCTGGGAGTATAAGTTTTCGAAGAAGTGTCGGTTATATAATCGGCATATATGCCTTGTCCGGTCTCTTTCAACCATTTTTCATAAAGGTACATATTTCTATGTATTCTGTATTGTTTCCCATTCAACATTTTATAGTTGTTCTTAATGGTTTGCACAGAGAGATTGCCGGAATAGGTTACTTTGGCTTTTCCGGTTTTACCTCTTTTAGTAGTAATGATAATAACGCCATGTCCTGCACGTGAGCCGTAGATAGCTGTTGCACTGGCGTCTTTCAATACTTCAATCGATTCTATGTCATTGGGGTTGATAGACGATAATATGTTGTCAATTGTACCTGTTTTATAAAAATTCTTCTCCGAGTCGAGTGTTGAAGAGGCAGAAACCGGAAAACCGTCAATGATGAACAGGGGATCGTTTCCGGCATTGATTGAAGTTTCACCACGAATGCGGAACTTGGCTCCACCACCCACTTGGGCACTGCTTTGAGTTACCTGTAAACCGGCTGCTTTACCTGCTAATGCATGAGCAGTTGTGGAGAATGTACCTATAGGAGTGTCAGACATTTTCACTGAGGATATGGCTCCGGTAAGGTCGCGTTTCTTTTGAACGCCATAACCTACCACAACTACCTCATCCAGACTTTGTGTGTCTTCTTTCAATGTGATTTTAAAATGTGTCTGACCTTTTACTGAGACGTTTTGAGTAACATACCCCAAGTATGATATGATTAGTATGCTATTGTCGGTTACCGACAACGTAAATTTACCCTCGAAATCTGTGATGACTCCGGTTTTGGCTCCTTTCACAAGAACATTTGCTCCGATAATAGGTTCGCCAGTCTGATCAGTTACCGTCCCCGTTATTTTTCTGGTTACTTGTTTGAACAGAGCGATATGTTTATTGGATATACGATAAGATATATCTGTATTTTTAAAGAGTTCATTTAATACAGTTTCGATGTTTTTGTCTTTTATAGTGATAGAGCGTAAACTGTGTTTGTTGATTTCTTGTGTGTTATAAACAAATTTATATCCGGTTTTTTGCTCAATCGTATTAAAGATCTGTTCGTATGACGCGTTGTTGAAATTCAACGAGACAGATTGTGCTATCAGCGGATTAGTTGAAAAGAAAAAGCAGATGCAACTTATTAAGAATACGGAATAACTTTTCTTGGTAGAAAGAATAAAGTTATAGAATCTTAAATGGGTGTTTTTATGGCTAATAAATAATTTATTATTCATATTTTTGTATATTAAATATTTGATACTTGGCAGTTGTAGTGGGCTGCCGGTTAGCGATTACGTTTGGGGATGTTGGCGCATTCCCAAATGTTTTTTAGGGTTCAAGAGCTGTTCATAGTATTATTTTATAGGGTTTTACAATTAATAAATATAGATTTCTCCGCGTTTTTTCTCCATTTTATATTTTGCTGAAATCTGGAGAATAGAGAGTATTTCGTCCAGAGTTTCTTTATCTTCAAACGTTGCATTAAAAGTCTTTTTGCGTATAGCCTCGTTTTCAATATGTATCTTAACGTGAAATGCTCGTTCTAATTCTTCTCCGATTTCAGCCAAAGTGTTATCCTCAAAGCTAAATTTCCCTGTAATCCATGACATGACATTGTCCATGCGGATAGGAGAAATCATAATTTCACCATTTGACGGTGAATATTTAGCTTCTTGGTTGGGCATAAGAATTTTGGCAGATTTAGAAGATTGCCCTTTTTCATATAAAGCCACTTTTCCTTCAAGTAAGGATATTCTTATTTCATCATTGTATGTATCTGTCATTACATTAAAAGAGGTTCCCAATACTTCGACCTGCAATTTCCCAATATCTACAATGAAGGGATGATTCTTGTCTTTGCGAACTTGGAAAAAAGCTTCTCCCGAAATACTGACTTTCCTGTTTACATCCTCAAAAGAACGGGGGTAAACAAGGCGGGCATTGGCATTAAGCCATACAGTACTGCTATCCGGAAGTACAATCTTTGTTTTTGCATCCGGAACTGCTGCGACTTCATACCATACTAATTCCGGACGGCTTAAGTCAATAAAGTGAAAGGCTGAAACAACCAAAAGAGCAAAAGAGGCAGCAATGGAAAACCACTTCCATGCCGGAGAGATATTCTTACTTAACGATATTACCGGAGTGTTAATCCGTTCTTGTAGTCGTTTGTAGTTCGAAATAGTGTCATACTCCGGTAGTTTGAAGCGAAGACGATTAATTAAATCATCAACCTTAGGGTCTTTTATGTTATAATCTTCTTTCATTGTGCTGTTTTTATATATAGATGACAGCAACAAATAAAAACTACGGGTTTATACTTGATTATTTTTTATATATTCCTACATTTGCCAAGCGTATACGGGAGCAATGTATATTTAAACCCTAAAGTCTATCTAAAATATGTAAAATGAAATGAATCCGGAAGGTTTACTAAATAAGATCATCACCGGTGATGAAAATGCTTTGCGGCAATTGTTTGAACAATATTCGCAAAGATTGTATCATGTGGCTTATTACTATTTACAAGCAAAGGAACCGGCTGAGGAGGCTGTGCTGGATGTATTTACGACTGTTTGGAAGAAAAGGGAATCTTTAGGGCATATCAAAACTATTGAGCAATACTTATATACATCTACCAAAAATCAGGCACTTCATTATCTTCGCCGAAATTACTCTCCTGATAAAACGTATGTTTCTTTATATGAAGTGGAGTTAATACCTGAAAGTAATGATCCTGAAAGTCTTATGGAAGATAATGAATATGAGTTGCTTATTCAGGAAGCTATAAATTCATTACCTCCTAAATGTAAAGAAGTATTTAGGCTAGTACTGTCGGATAAGTTAAAAAACAGAGAGATAGCAGAATTATTATCCATAAGTGAAAGTACGGTGAATGAACACATCGCTTTGGCATATAAACGTATTACTTTGTATGTAAAGAAGCGATATAAATAGTACTTTATATATTTTCCTACTTAAACTGGCCCGATAAAATTTATAGAACCATGTTACATTGTATTTGACGCTAGCGCAAACCGGAGCTGAAAAAGAAAAAGGCACCCAGAAGTGGAAGCCTCCCAAATGCCTTATTCTTATCAAGTAGCGGGACCCGGGATTGAACCGGGGACCTCATGATTATGAATCTGCGTCTTCCAAAGGCTGACGCCTTTGAAAGCTACCAGCTTCGCTATATAACTTATTTATAATTAATGGCTTAGCGTTTGGTATGTCTTGCGCATTGTTAGTTTGGACTAATAATTTATGAGGATAATTTACTGTTGGTGTAAACCGTAGTGTAAACCATATCTTGATAATAAATAATTATCTTATATGGATGCTACTGTAAGTATTGTTTGTTTTAAATCTAAGAAGTTATCTAATGGTGAATATCCATTAATGATACGAATAACTCAAGGGAAGGAGAGGGCTTATAAATCTTTGGGTTTGTCTGTTCTGGATAGTTTATGGAATTATAATAAAGAGGAACCTAAGAGAGCAAACTTTTTTTGTTTGATAATTGATTGATAACCAGTAGTTAGTTTCGCTTAAAAAAGCTAATCTCTACTTATAAGCATACATAGAGGGTTTCAATAACCAACTGATACTGAAGACAAAAGTATATAAAAAAGTCGGATTGTAAA
>CEAG01052573.1_pt1 | contig 13190 bp, 12 predicted proteins | sample 554891 | NCBI WGS metagenome assembly CEAG01 (sample SAMEA3182116, study PRJEB8094) | gut metagenome | biome: human; feature: gut; material: Stool; isolation source: human stools | place: Canada | collected 2014-02-25
TGATAGTCGATAATCGGCATTTTAGCCGCATGTTCGTGGTACAACTTCTGTGCGGTTTCTGTCTGCAACAGGAAGTTCTCGTCCATAAAGTTTTTCATCTTCTTGTGTTTTAAGTATCTAAAAAAATTACTTTCTTGTTATTACACCTATATAGTATTGATTGTAAAGCTGATAGGCCTGATAAGGCTTTTTGCTTTTATTAACCGTTATCGAACACAAAAGTAGAAATTTTACTTGGAGAAACAAAATAATTCGTATCTTTGCGGCAAATATTTATAATATTTAAGTTTTGAACGTAAGACCTTTAAACGCCTTTAGGTAGGAGAGAATGGAAAACAAGAATTATACGATAAAGGACATTGCACGTATGGCAGGCGTGTCTGCCGGAACTGTAGACCGTGTGCTCCATAACCGGGGCGACGTATCCCGCGCAAGCAGAGAAAAGGTTCAGAAAGTTCTTGATGAAATAGATTATCATCCCAATATGTTTGCCATAGGTCTGGCGGCCAAAAAGCGTTATCATGTGGTATGTATCATACCTTATTATATAGAGCATGATTACTGGCATTCCGTGGCGCAGGGAATAGACCGCGCCGCGCAGGAAATGCGTCCGTTCAACGTAGGCGTGGATTACCTGTTTTACAGCCATGCAAACAAGCCTTCTTATCAAGAGGCATGCACGCGGCTTCAATCCGAATCCGTCGATGCGGTATTGATTGCTCCGAATTTTCAGGACGATACTTTGAAACTGACATCGTATCTGGAAAGCAAGAATATACCTTACGCCTTTATCGACTTCAACATGGAGCAGACCCATGCTTTATGTTATATAGGCCAGGACTCTCAGGTCAGCGGATACATTGCGGCCAAGATACTGATGCGCCGTTACCGGGAAGGCCAGGAGCTGGTGCTTTTCCTGAACAACCAAAAGAACAGCCCCGCCGAGGTGCAGATGCAACGCCGTCTGGAAGGTTTTATGCAATACCTTGCCGCCGAGCACCGGAATCTGATTGTACACGACTTTGTTCTCCACAAAGAAAACACCGACGCTAATGAAAAGCAGCTGGATACTTTCTTTGCCGAACATCCCAAAGTCGCTTTAGGAGCCGTCTTCAACTCTCGCGTATACCAAGTGGCAGGCTACTTGCAGAGAAAGAAGCAAAAGCTGGACGCGCTGGTAGGTTACGACCTGCTTCAAAAGAATGTGGAATACCTGAAAAGCGGCGAGGTGAACTATCTCATCGGACAACGCCCCGGATTGCAAGGATATTGCGGCGTTAAAGCGTTATGCAATCACATCGTATTCAAGAAGCCGGTGACTGCCGTAAAGTATATGCCCATCGACGTTCTGATGAAAGAAAACATCGACTTCTACTTCGAATTCGAGTAGTTCCCCAAGCATCGTACAATTTAAATCATAATCCATAAATCATAATTAAAATCAGTTTTAAGATGAAAGCATTAAACAAACAGACGGCTCCCAAGTCCGTTGCTCCCGAGCGAATTATCCAATTCGGTGAAGGTAACTTCCTTCGTGCATTTGTAGACTGGATTGTTTACAACATGAATCAGAAAACCGACTTCAACAGTAGCGTTGTAGTGGTTCAGCCCATAGAAAGAGGTATGGCAGAATGGCTGAACGGCCAGGACTGTCTTTACCACGTCAATCTGCAAGGCCGTCTGAACGGTGAGGCTGTCAACAGCCTGACGCGTATCGACTGTATCAGCCGCGCATTGAATCCGTATTCTCAAAACTCCGCATTCATGGCGCTTGCCGACCAGCCCGAGATACGTTTCGTTATCTCCAACACAACGGAAGCCGGTATTGCATTCGACCCGAATTGCAAATTCACCGACGCTCCCGCATCGTCTTACCCGGGCAAACTGACTCAGCTTCTGTACCGTCGTTTCAAAACTTTCAAGGGCGACAAGAGCAAAGGTCTTATCATCATGCCTTGCGAATTGATTTTCCTGAACGGCCATCACCTGAAAGAATGCATCTATCAGTACATCGAACTGTGGAAAGACGACTTCGGCGCAGATTACGAGAAGTTCAAGACTTGGTTCACAAAGTACTGCTACGTATGCGCTACTCTGGTAGACCGTATCGTTCCGGGCTTCCCGCGTAAGGAAATCGCGCAGATTCAGAAGAAAATCTGTTATGCCGACAACTTGGTTGTACAGGCCGAAATCTTCCATCTGTGGGTTATCGAAGCTGCCGAGAACCTCTCTCTCCGCCAGTTGGCAGAGGAATTCCCCGCAAACAAGGCAGGCATGAACGTACTCTTCGTGAAGTCCGAGGCTCCTTACCACGAAAGAAAGGTAACCTTGCTGAACGGTCCTCACACCGTACTTTCTCCGGTGGCTTACCTCAGTGGCGTAAACATCGTGCGCGACGCCTGCAACCACCCTGTTATCGGCAAGTACGTCCGCAAAGTACAGTTCGACGAGCTGATGCAGACATTGAATCTGCCCATGGACGAATTGAAGAAATTCGCCGCCGATGTATTGGAACGTTTCGACAATCCTTACGTAGAACATCAGGTGACCAGCATCATGCTGAACTCCTTCCCGAAATACCAAACCCGCGACCTGCCGGGCTTGAAGACTTATCTGGAACGCAAAGGCGAACTTCCGAAAGGACTCGTGCTCGGTCTTGCCGCCATCATCACATATTATAAGGGCGGTGTGCGTGCCGACGGTGCGGAAATCACTCCGAACGACGCTCCCGAAATCATGCAATTACTGAAAGACCTTTGGGCGACAGGCGACACCCGCAAAGTAGCGGAAGGCGTATTGGCCGCCAAAGACCTTATTTGGGGCGAACACGGGGACTTGAACACCATCCCGGGATTAACGGATATGGTTACCGGTTTCTTGAACTCCATTCAAGAAAAGGGTATGCTGGAAACAGTGAAAGGTATTCTCTAAACAAGAACCGATATATAACGGAAGAAAACAGGGTAAGACTTCGGTTTTACCCTGTTTTTTTATGCCTGCCACACTAAATATAACAGTAGTTATATGATGCCCGGCCGACTTTTTTCATGTACCTTTACCAGATAATACATATTCATTAAAATCCGAACAAATAATGGAAAACAACTCCGACTTAAACAATCAGGCAGCCCGATACACCCTATGCTTCAACGACTGCTGCGCTAAGGCCGAAAGCTGCTTGCGACACAGTATGACACAATACAATACGGCGAAAAACATCCGACTATCCGTTATCAATCCCCTCTGTTATCCGGAAGCGGGAAAGGAGTGCCCGCATTTCCGTACAAACAAGAAGATACGGGTAGCGTGGGGGTTCAAAAACCTGTACGATGACATGCCCGCACGCATTTCCCGCGCCATCCACCTCAATTTGGAAGCCGTCTTCAATCATTCTCCCTATTACCGATACCGCAATCAAAAGTTGGGACTTACTCCGAAGCAACAGGAATGTATCCGCCAAGTGTGCAGGAAACATGGTTGGAACAAGGAGATCGCTTTCGACCGATACACCGAAGAATACGACTGGTAGGCATCCCGCCCGCGTTTCCCTGCGGAACCGCCGATTTTCTCCCGCATGATATTTTAATTTCCAACGGTTGGTACAAGGAATACCAACCGTTGGTACGTCTTGTACCTTACTATGGTACACGTCGTACCACAGTAGGGTACAGGCCGTACCACGCTGAGGTACGGGACGTACCAAAGGCAGGAACTCCCTGGTACATACACAGGTCTGATAGACAGTGAAGTATACAATATGAATTTGCGAACATATTTTTCCTATCTTTGTTCCCTGTATCAGTAAGATTACCCAAATATAGAAAAATGAAATACGGAGTAAACAGGAAAGTATTGCTTATCACCGCCGGAATCGTGTGGATGGCAGCCGGAGCCAATATCCTCCGGATAGGAATCGTGACATGGCTGACGGATTCACAATATTGGCTGTTCAAGATAGGGGAGGCTACGGTTGTATTTCTTCTGTTCTTTTTGCTGGTCTTCAAGAAACTCTACTACAAGCACACCAAACGTATCGAACAAAAAAAGAAAGAGAAGAATTGCCCTTTCTCTTTCTTCGATGTAAAAGGTTGGATTGTAATGGTCTTTATGATAACGTTCGGCATTACGATACGCTCGTTCCATTTATTGCCGGACGCGTTTATTTCGGTATTCTATACCGGGCTTTCGCTTGCGCTCATGTCCACCGGGGTATTGTTTATACGCTATTGGTGGGTAAGCAGAAAAAGCAATCTGTTTACTCCGCCGCCCGAAGAATGAAGGTGGTGGCGCCGATGGTTACAATAGCTCCGTCCTCAATACGGACACGGTCTTTATCGCCCAGAATTTCATTGTTAAGGAAAGTACCCGTCAGGCTCGGAGCGTCACGCAGCGTATAAACGAGTTTGCCCTGCTTGTTGCGTTTCACGTTGATAACGCAGTGGTTGCGGTCCATGCTCATATCCGAGGTTTCTATCGGGACATTGATAACCGTTCCTACGCAGCGACGGCCTATCTTATTGTCGCCCTCTTGCAAAGGCAGCACTTGCTTGAAGCCAAAGACATTCTCAATGACCGTAATGTTTCCGAAAGCTTCCTTGTATTCGGTCTCGTCCGGATTCTCTTCTTTCTGCGGCGCTTTCATTTTCGTCTTGCCCAAACGTATGCTGAATTGCTTTTTGCAGTTCTCGCAGACAAACACCAAGGACTGGCCTTCCGTGTATTTTGTTTCGTCGAAAGTCAGATAGTTCTCACATTTGGGGCAACGGATACGTTTCATTGAATTGATGGATAGTTGGTAATTAATAATTCACTATGGAGAAAGTTATCTTTTCAGCACCCAGGCATTCTGAAACGCTTCATCCTGGCGAATCTTGTTTAAAGCGCGATAGGCTTCCGCTTCTGTGGCGCACGACTGAATGCTGACACGCATTTTGCCGTCACCGATAATCGCTTTGGCGTCGGCATGGCCTTTGGCTATCAACCGTTGCGCCATGGCATCGGCATCCTTTTCGGTTCCTACGCTGGCAATGATGATATGGTAAGGCGTCTTGGCGGGCTGAACGACAGGAACGGCAGCTGTCGTTTCCGTTTTAGGCTGAACGGGAGCCGCTGCGGACTGCCGGCGGACTTTCACTTCTTTCACGGCAACAGGGGCGACGACTTTTTTACCCGCAGACTGCGACAAGCCGGTTTGAGAGGCTTTCGCCTTCTTAGCGGTTGCCTGCTGATGAACGACAATCGGAGTAATAACCAGCGATTGCTTTTCTATCTGCTCGAATAACTCGCCGGGCAGCAGACGGGCATAGTTGGCCTCCACCACTTCCGTATTCTCTATGGGCGCGGAAAAGAAGAAGAACAGAGCCACAATGGCAATCATGGCAACCGCATTGGTCAGATAAGAGGGGCTGATACGAATCTCGTACTTACGCTTCTTTTCTTCCCGGACAACGGGTGCGAAAGGAATGGTCTTGCTCTCGTAAGGCTTACGCAGAACGGCCAGTTCCTGCATCTCGAAACTGTCGAGCCCATATAAGTAAGGAGTGGTAATCTTATTGTCGTACGGCACGAAATCGTAGGCATCGTGAATGTTGTAGCGCAACTCGCCGATATTGGGCAAATCCGCTTTGCCATTCTCATGGAGAAGCGACAGCAGCTCTTTCACCGATTTATCCACAATCCTGGTGGCATCGGAAAAGTCCGTACCGTACACAGCCATATAGGATTGCACCAGCAGTCCGTCATTCATCTTCAACTGCGGATTGAAACCGATAATACGGGTGGGGGGCAGGAAAGTATTTTCTTCCGCCACTCTCATTGCCGGAGTATAATGAGCGACAAATCCGCCCAAACCCGGAACAATGACACAATCATTCTCCAATAACAATACCTCTATGTGCTGCGCTAATTCAATCATGTTGCAAAAGTAGCGGTTTTATCGGATATACGCCACTTTCGGACAGCTTTTCTTATTAACAACTTATAAACACGGCGAACTTTGGAAACTCCTTTATCGCCCATGGCCGATATATTAGATTTTTTTCCTACTTTTGCACCGTCTTCCACGTCTCTCTTTAATTAGGACTATAAACTATATTATATATTTTGAAATGAACACAGATAACTGTCAGCACTTAACCAGATACAGACTATTCACCATCATGCGTATCCCTATCTGTTTATTGGCCTTTATTCTCATGGGCGGCAACATGGCAACGGCGCAGGTTTCTCCTTTCGTGGAATACGGGGCTACCGTGCATACGGGAGACAACACTCCTTTATGGCAAGTAAGCAACCAACAGGGGCTCGGCTCTGTTTATGACAATACATACATACGGGGCGGACTGGGCTACAAGCATCAGCTCGGCAAGTGGAAATTCGAAGAGAAGCTGGACATGGTAGCTGCCGTGGGCATGAACTTCAAAGGCGACAAGGACATCTTTATCCAGCAGGCATATATAGACGCGCGTTACAAGTGGCTGGGGCTGTTTGCCGGAAGCCGTGAGAAAGGCGCTCCGTTGCTGAACAACGCTTTGAGCAGCGGTGACATGACATGGTCGGGCAACGCCAGGCCGATTCCCCAAATCATGGTGGGCATCCCCGAATACCTTTACATACTTCCGCGCCTCGCCATCAAAGGTGAAATATCTTACGGATGGTTCACCGACAACAAATACCAGGAGCGCAAAGTAGGAGCAGGGCATTGGTACACAAAAGACATCAAGTATCATCACAAAGAGGGATTTATCCGCGTCGGCGTGCCTAACGGAAAATGGCAGCTCGACATCGGCATGACGCTCGATACGCAATTCGGCGGAAGCATAGTAGATTCGAACGGTAACGTAGCCAATCTGGGAAACACGTTGAAAGATTATTTCAGAGTATTTATTCCCGGCGCCGGTGATGAAGACAAGCCGTGGAACGACAGCAACTTCTTTCAGGGCAACTTCCTGGGCAGCGAGCAAATAAGGCTGACCCACCGTTCCGATAAGTTCTCAATCAGCGCATATCTGTGCAACCACTTCGACGACTTTTCCGCCATGGGTAAGCAGAACGGCTGGGACGGATTGTGGGGACTTGAAATGAGTTTCAACCATTTCAAACCTGTCAACGCGGTTGTGTTCGAGTTTTTGCAGACTACCAACATGAGCGGTCCGCTGCACGGCTTGCACGAACCCGAAGAAGGCCCTGTGCACAAAACAGGCGGCTCCGACAACTATTACAACAACGGCCTTTACCCCGGCTGGGCGCATTGGGGCATGATGATAGCCAATCCGTTGATTGCGTCGCCCATCTATAATAAAGACGGCGACATGACCTTCAAGTACAACCGTGTAAAAGCGTTGCACATCGGCTGGAGCGGACAGATAAGTCCGGAATGGAGCTACATCGCCAAGATGAGCCACAACAGGACGTGGGGTACTCCCGGCGCTCCCACGCTGGATATTCTGGAGAACTTTTCGGCCTACGCCTCGTTCTCTTATGCTCCCGAAAGATGGAAAGGCTGGAACTTCAACGCTTCTCTTGCCTTGGACATGGGAGAGATATACGGAGATAATTTCGGATTTCAATTAAAGATACATAAATCGTTCTAAAGCAATGAACTACATACAAACAGAAATTGATGGCGTATGGATCATCGAACCGAGAGTGTTCAATGACGCGCGCGGCTACTTTATGGAAGCGTTTAAAGAAGAAGAATTCCGTGCCAACATCGGCGATGTACATTTCGTACAGGACAACGAGTCTAAATCTTCTTTCGGTGTATTACGCGGACTGCATTATCAGAAAGGCGAATACAGTCAGGCCAAACTGGTACGTGTCATAAAAGGCAAGGTACTGGATGTTGCGGTCGACCTGCGCCGTTCGTCTCCTACATTCGGCAAGTACGTCAGCGTGGAGCTGAGCGAGGAGAACAAGCGTCAGTTCTTTATTCCCCGCGGCTTTGCCCATGGCTTTTTGGTGTTGAGCGACGAGGCAATCTTCACTTATAAAGTAGATAACGGCTATGCACCGCAGGCAGAGGCCTCCATTCGCTTCAACGACGAAACCGTCGGTATCGACTGGCCGGTTGCGGAATCTCAATTCATAGTATCAGAGAAAGACGGACATGCCGTATCGTTCAAAGATGCGGAATATTTTGAATAGGATATGAAAATAGCCATTGTCGGTACGGGATACGTCGGCTTAGTAACCGGTACTTGTTTTGCAGAAATAGGCGTCAGCGTTATTTGCGTCGATACGAACGGCGAAAAGATAGAAGCGCTGAAGCAGGGAGTGATTCCAATCTACGAAAACGGACTGGAGGAAATGGTAAACCGGAACGCGAAAGCGGGACGCCTGCAATTCACTACTTCTTTGGAAAGTTGCCTGGACGAGGTAGATGTTATATTCAGCGCTGTGGGTACTCCGCCCGATGAAGATGGCAGCGCGGACTTGAGTTATGTGCTCGAAGTGGCGCGTACCATCGGACGCAACATGACGAAATACGTACTGGTGGTAACCAAGAGTACCGTTCCGGTGGGCACTGCCGGGAAAGTGCGTGCGACGATTCAGGCTGAACTGGACAAACGGGGAGTACGAATAGAGTTTGACGTTGCTTCCAATCCCGAATTCCTGAAAGAGGGAAATGCCGTGGCCGACTTTATGAGCCCCGACCGGGTAGTGGTGGGAGTAGAGTCCGAACGGGCAAAGCAACTGATGAGCAAGCTCTACAAGCCGTTCTTGCTGAATAACTTCCGCGTCATCTTCATGGATATCCCATCTGCCGAAATGACAAAGTATGCGGCTAATTCCATGCTGGCTACCCGCATCAGCTTCATGAACGATATCGCCAATCTGTGCGAGCTGGTGGGAGCTGACGTCAATATGGTGCGCAGCGGCATCGGCTCCGATACGCGTATCGGCCGCAAGTTCCTCTATCCGGGCATCGGGTATGGCGGTTCGTGTTTCCCGAAAGACGTAAAGGCGTTAATCAAGACCGCCGAACAGAACGGTTATCGGATGCGTGTGCTCCAAGCAGTGGAGGAGGTCAATGAAAAGCAGAAAAGCGTCTTATTTGAAAAGCTGCAGCGACACTTCAGCGGCGATTTGCAGGATAAGACAATCGCCTTATGGGGATTGGCTTTCAAGCCGGAAACAGACGATATGCGCGAAGCGCCTTCGTTGATTCTGATAAACAAGTTGCTGAATGCGGGCTGTAAAGTGCGCGTGTACGATCCGGCCGCCATGACGGAATGCCGCCGTAGGATAGGCGATAGCGTCTGCTACGCTACCGACATGTACGATGCCGCACTCGATGCGGATGCCTTGATGCTGGTGACGGAATGGAAAGAGTTCCGCCTGCCGTCATGGGCTGTCATCAAAAAGGCCATGAGAACCCCGGTATTATTGGACGGTCGCAATATCTACGAAAAGAAAGAAATAGAAGAACTTGGATTTACCTACCACTGTATAGGTAAATAAAGGAAGGAGACAGACATGAAAAAACTCGTAATAGAGTTGTGTTGCGTCATAGTGTTGGCTGCATGCGGTAATGGTAAGGAGCAAAATACTGTCGAAGAGGACTCTACGGCCAAGGCTCTGCTTCAAGGCGTTTGGATAGATGATGAAACCGAACTGCCCTTGATGCGCATAGAAGGAGACACCATATACTATGCCGATCCCCAGAATATCCCCGTATCATTTAAGATTATACGAGATACGATATATGTGTACGGCAGCAATACCGTAACCTACAAGATTGACAGGCAGACCGAGTACAGCTTTTGGTTTCATTCATTGGCGGATGAGATTGTAAAGCTGCATAAATCGGAAAGTCCCGAAGATGCGCTTGCCTTTGAGAACAGGGAAGTGGAAGTCATACCCACTACGGAAGTAGTGAAAAAGGATAGCGTAGTAATGTACAAAGGTACACGCTACCGGGGATATGTGTACATCAATCCCTCGAAGATGAAGGTTGTCCGCTCGTCCTATTCAGAGGGTGGCATCAGTGTGGATAATGTTTATTACGACAATGTCATACATATCTGCGTGTATGAGGGCAGGCGGATGTTGTATGGCAAAGACATTACCAAGAAAATGTTTGCCGGTATCTTTCCTGAGGAGACTTTGAGCCAAATGATTCTTGCCGATATGAATTTTATAGGAGTTGACAACGAAGGCTACCGATACCAGGCAACCTTACGCGTACCGGAAAGTTCCGTATACAGTCTGGCGGATATTACCATCGGATTCGACAATCGGACGGAGATAAAAAAAGCGGAATAAATTCCGCTTTTTACTTATTCTTGTTTCTTTGCCCGGGCAGGCTTTTTGCCGCCTTCCCTGCGTTTGTTGTTATTCCGGTTACCGCCTTTTCCGTTTCCGCTTTTTTCGTTTCCGCCGCTCCGGCGTCCGCCGCCTTTGAAGTTGCTGCGTTTGCGTCCGTCATTGGAGCGCGGTTTATACTCGGGGGCTTCGCCCAATTCTTCCGGCACCGGTATCTTATAGATTTCCTTTTCCAGAAAATTCTCTATGCCCTTGAAGTTCGTCTGTTCCTTTTCGTTGACGAAAGTAAGAGCTACGCCGTCATTGTTGGCACGTGCCGTACGTCCGATGCGGTGTACGTAGTCTTCGCTGTCATGCGGCACATCATAATTGATAACCAAGCGGATATCGTCTATATCGATACCGCGCGCCACAATATCGGTGGCAACCAATATATTGACCCGACCCGCCTTGAACTCGTACATTACTTCCTCGCGCTGCGCCTGCTCGAGGTCGGAGTGCATTTCCCCGACGTTCAGCTTCATTTGCTTCAGCGCTTTGGTTACTTCTTTCACCTTCAGTTTGGAAGAGGCGAAGATTATGACGCGTTCGGGCGTCTGCTCGGCGAAAAGGCTGCGGATGATTCCTAACTTTTGGTTCTCATAGCATACATAAGCGGCCTGCACAATCTTTTCGGCAGGTTTGGAAACGGCAAGTTTCACTTCTGCCGGATCGTTCAGGATACTCTGCGCCAGTTGCTGTATCTTGGCAGGCATCGTAGCCGAGAACATAATGGTCTGACGTTCTTTAGGCAGGTATTTCACAATCTGCATAATGTCATCATAGAATCCCATGTCCAGCATGCGGTCTGCTTCATCCAGAATGAAGTAGGAGACGCGTGAAAGGTCTACATATCCCAGACTGAGATGCGCTATCAGGCGTCCCGGAGTTGCGATTACAACATCCGCACCCAAAGTCAGACCTCTTTTTTGCTGCTCGAAAAGCACTCCGTCATTACCGCCGTACACAGCCACGCTGCTCACCGGCATGAAATAGGAGAAACCCTCCATTTGCTGGTCTATCTGTTGCGCCAACTCCCGTGTAGGTGCCATTACTATACAGTTGATGGAATCTTCGGGATGCCCGCCTTCCGAAAGCTTGTTCAATATGGGCAACAGGTACGCGGCGGTTTTTCCGGTTCCGGTTTGTGCGACAGCTATCAAATCCCGGCCTTCGAGTATAACTGGTATTGATTTTTCTTGTATAGGGGTGCACTCGTCGAAACGCATTGCATCCAGTGCTTCAAGCACGTTGTCGTTTAATTTTAGTTCAGAAAACTTCATGAATTTCGTTATATTTGCCACAAAGATAATGCAAACCGAGAACAGAATAAAATGAACTTGTTCATTTTTTATGCCGAGGTGCAGCTTATTTTCGTATTTGGTACAAAGATAATGCAAACCGAAAGTAGAACAAAATAAGCTTGCTAAAAAATAAGCTCCTGCGATAATTAATTATCGCAGGAGCTTACGCATATATGGTATGAACTTATTTTATCGTGGAATATCTATATAAGAATCTTTGAATCCCAGGAAGTAAAGCACTCCGTCCAGACCGATTGTGTTGATGGACTGCTTGGCATTTGCCACGACCTTAGGCTTGGCGTGGAAAGCGATACCCAATCCGGCGATACCCAGCATCGGCAAATCATTGGCGCCGTCACCCACCGCAATGGTTTGGGCTATGTCTACTTTCTCAACTTGCGCTATCAGGCGCAGCAGTTCGGCTTTGCGCTTGCCGTCCACTACATCGCCGAGATAACGTCCGGTCAGTTTGCCGTTCTCTATTTCCAGTTCATTGGCATAGACATAGTCGATACCATATTTCTGCTGGAGATAACGCCCGAAATAAGTGAAACCGCCCGAAAGGATGGCAATCTTATAACCGTATTTCTTCAGAACATACATCAGGCGGTCAACACCTTCCGTAATAGGCAGGTTCTCGGCGATCTCCTGCATGACAGACTCGTCCAGGCCTTTCAGCAGAGCCACCCGCTCGCGGAAGCTTTCCGTAAAGTCTATCTCTCCACGCATGGCACGTTCCGTAATAGCCTTTACCTGCTCGCCGACACCTGCACGTATGGCCAGTTCGTCTATAACCTCGGTCTCTATCAATGTAGAGTCCATGTCAAAGCAAATAAGGCGGCGCATACGACGATACATATTGTCCAGCTGGAAAGAAAAGTCCATTTCCAGTTCGCTGGCCAGTTGCATCAGCTGCTCCTGCATGGCTATGCGGTCTTTAGGTGTGCCTCGTACGGAGAACTCAATACAGGCGCGTGTTTTCGTATCGCATTCATCCAGCGGAATACGTCCCGTAAGGCGCTTGATAGCATCGATATTCATACCTTGCTCCGCCAGAATACGGGTAACCGCCGAAATCTGGCGGGCAGACAACTTACGTCCGAGCAGCGTGAGAATATAACGGTTCTTACCCTGCATGCTCACCCAGTTTTCATACTCTTGCGCCGTAATAGGATAGAAGCGGATAGTGACACCCAAAGACGATGCCTTGAAAAGCAACTCTTTCATGATAAAGCCGGAATGTTGTTCTTCCGTTTTACATAGGATACCCAATGACAGGGTGTTATGGATGTCGGCTTGTCCGATGTCGAGAATGGTCGCATCGTACTTGGCAAGAATTTCTGTAACCGAAGCCGTCAGTCCCGGACGGTCTTCACCTGTTACGCGGATAAGAATAAGTTCTGTACTTAATGGTTGCATAAGTTGTCTATTAATAGGATAACAAGCCACAAAAGTAAGGAAAAATCTCGCCTTTTATGCTAAATAACATAAAAAAGTGCACTAAAAAAGTGAGAAAATTGCTTGTTTATTTGGAAGTTACTTTAAGAATTACTTACCTTTGCACCCGATTTCAGAATTAAA